>Ga0325404_1001842_pt1 | contig 22524 bp, 17 predicted proteins | sample PopdelMetagenome_18_FD_205664 | JGI IMG/M metagenome (GOLD analysis project Ga0325404, IMG submission 205664) | Populus deltoides microbial communities from Bellville, Georgia, United States - Xylem-Control-R1 | ecosystem: Host-associated > Plants > Phyllosphere > Stem > Wood/Secondary xylem...
TGTTCCCCTCCTCCCCCCCCGCTCCCCCCCCCGCCCCCCCCCCCCCCCCCGCCCCCGCCCGCCCGGCGCCCCCGCCCCCCCCCCCCCCCCCAGAGTGAGTGTTCTAAATTGTCTTTTGTGTATCACGACAAGTAGGATTTTCATTTGATTACTGAACTAGTGTTGCTAATACTATTCCTGCTAGGAGAAAAGGGGTCTTGTATCAGGGTTGTTTCTTACTCTGTCATTAGCAAGTAGGTCATATTAGCATGTGGTTGAAGTTATCTGATGGTTTTTTCCCCCCACTTCAATTACTTTGCTTGGCACATTTTACGGAGAAAGTGTTCCTTGAATCATTTTACTAAGTGCATTTCTTTTAGTACAACAATAGTGGTGATGAAGCTAAAACGATGTGGACAGGATGATTCTTTTGGGCTGAGGCATGCGTGTAAAAATAAAACTTGAGTATCTTAATGAGGGCAACACACATCACAGTGAAAAGATCAGAATGTGGATATCCTTTGTGAGGTGAATGTGATGGTAGGACTTCCTTAAAAGGGAATGAAAGAGGAGAATAGAAAGAGAAACTGTGAAGTTGGGAAGTATGCGCTTGAGAAATGAGGGAATAGTCGCAGGATAAGTGATGTGAGGGTTGTATATAGTGAGAGGGGGGAGGGGGCATACTTGGCCAATGAAGTGTGTGCTGTTTGTCCATTATTATATGGTTAAGGGCTACGGATCGCATTTATACCTGTTAAGTGTTTTTAAGAGATTAAGGTGGGTCAAGCCCTCTCTGGTGGACCCTGCTTCAAGCCCGCTAAGCCAAATCTCTCAATTTCATCTATTATTTAGGATTTATTTATGGATCTTGGTGAAAACTGAGGTACCAGAGTATTAGATGTCTTTTCTGCATGATGCATAGTGTGGAATCAGCCTTTATGTCTGTGATTTCCAGTCATATTCCAATCTTCCATTAAACCATGCAGAACTTACTTGATGACTAAGGAAATGGAATTGTCAATGAGATGTTTAGTGCTCTTTTAATTCTTTCCCCGCTCGTTTATTGTGCGGTAATAGATAAACATTGACTTTCACCTGATAGAATTGATGATTCTGGACAGATGGGAAAATTTATGTAGCGGTCAGTAATGCAGAAGTGCAACAAAAAGTACTTGTGCTTTTCTTGCTATTTAGTAATCGTAAGTGAGTGTTTGTACATGTAAAAGATGATGCATAAAGAATGCAAGCTTAGGCAATTCTTTTGTTAAAGATGCAGGGGTGAATTTTTAGTGGTGGTAACATGTAGTCTCTGGCTCTCAGCTCACCATTGGGTTTATTTTGGGTAGGCCAAGACAAATTCATCTTGGATTGTTTTTGGTCAATGACAATTATATAACTGATTTAAATCCAGCTACATCCTCAGGGTAAAACCAACAGTTGTATTTGGTTAATTTGTTTGGCTGTCTGTTTGTTTGATTGTTTCCTTGAACTTATCCAAAGCACATAAAAAGCAACTCAGAATTTGGAACCTTGAGTAATTTATAGTAATTCCAACAAGTTTCCATAGAATTGATGTTCTATTACAGAAATGTGAGCTTTATGGTTAAATTTCTTTATTTCTTTTAATTAGACAACGAAGAATAGTTTTAGTTCTTGTAGCAAGAATGCTAACAGGTGCCATTACTTTCGGCAACACTAAGTCTTCAACTTGCCACTGCTATGATGCATATTTAACCCTTGAGAGTAGTCACTTCATGCCAAACATCAAAAGATAGCACTATCTCTAAATTTTCCCTCCCAAGACCCCATTTAACAATTTTAGAATATATCTTTAAGTTGTTGAAACTTCCTTGGAATAAAGTGGTTATACATGCTCTTTCAAAGGACTACTTATCAAGGAAAATTTTGTGAAGTGGATTGGTGTTATGTTTAAATGCAATATAATCTGCTTTTCTGATATATTTCTTAGGTTTGGTGTTGCATTTCGTAACTAGATTGACTTTGATTATCAAGCTATCATCTTGTTGAGCTTCTTATTGTAACTGTCCATTAACTAGTAATTCACATGCGTTTTGGAAAAGCAATTGACTTGTGCTCATGGAATCACTTAAAAAGTGAGAAAATTGAAATTTGTAGTCTTCATTAGTTTTATTGTGCCAAAGTGTCTGGCATAAGCTGTCATTAAAAGAGTTGGAGGCTCATATGTTTCTTGCTTGATCTTTATGTTATCCTATGCAAAGCAATGGATTATTGTAATGCTTTATTTTCTATACAATGACAGGAATGTTTTTAGACCCACTAGCTTTGGGGATGTAGCAGAGGCTAGGTGTTCCCCATCCCCTATTTAGGCCTTTTCCATAAATTAGATCCAAATTCTGAAAGAGATACTTATGCAGATTGCAGTTAAAAGGTTAAAGGTCTGGAGCGACAAGGCAGATATGGAATTTGCTGTTGAGGTGGAGATATTAGCACGTGTTAGGCACAAGAATCTGCTGAGTTTACGTGGATATTGCGCTGAAGGGCAAGAGCGTCTGATTGTATATGACTACATGCCAAATTTGAGCCTGCTCTCTCACCTTCATGGGCAGCACTCTTCAGAATGTCTTCTCGACTGGAAGAGGCGGATGAATATTGCGATAGGTTCTGCTGAGGGAATTGCGTAAGTATATCATACTCAACTCCTTCCTATCTCATCCTGCTGCCACATAGCTTATTTCATCGTTTGATTATTCCAGTTATCTTCACCACCATGCGACCCCTCATATCATCCACAGAGACGTCAAAGCTAGCAATGTGTTACTAGATTCACATTTCCAGGCTCAGGTTGCTGATTTTGGATTTGCAAAGTTAATCCCTGATGGTGCAACACATGTAACCACTAGAGTTAAAGGTACCCTTGGCTACCTTGCCCCCGAATATGCTATGCTTGGGAAAGCATCAGAGAGCTGTGATGTGTACAGCTTTGGCATTCTTTTGCTAGAGCTTGCAACTGGCAAGAAACCACTTGAGAAGCTGAGTGCCACAGTTAAAAGAATAATTACAGAGTGGGCTCAGCCGTTGGCTTGTGAGAGGAAATTCAATGAACTGGCAGATCCCAAGCTGAATGGGAAGTACGACGAGGAAGAGCTGAAAAGGGTTGTCCTTGTCTCTCTTGTATGTGCTCAGAATCAACCAGAGAGAAGACCCACAATGCTTGATGTGGTAGAGCTACTGAAAGGAGAGTCAAAGGAGAGATTATCTGAACTGGAAAATGATGAATTGTTCAAGGCCCCCCAGGCAGTTGATTATAATGATGGAATATCAGTTGCCGAGGACAGCTCGGACTTCATCTCGGAGGAGAAGGATGCGAACCGGGAAGTGAAAGAGATTGTACAAGAAAATACTCACGATAGCTGAAAGTGTTTGCTCATGTAAAAATCAGGTTTGGATTGAGTTTCTAGTTGAACACATGGTAGCACTGGCAAATCCAGTTATCAGAGTTGTCAGGAATGATGCTGCTAACAGCATCGTTTTGTGGCTGCAAAAGTGTTTGTGCTTGTAATTATTGAGTATACCAGGTGGCCTTGGTATCTGTCTAGTAAGCGTGTCCAGATTTTTGGTTGGAAATGGTGAAGATGAATGCTTTCCTTTCGTTTTGTATTTTATTCAAATGTTTACTTAAATTGAGATTCTTGAACTGGGATGAATCAATGAAAGGGCGTGTTGTTCAAGCCAATCTGATTTTTATCACAATTGTTATAGATATCTAAATAATTTAACAACTTTAATGTGTTTCTATTCATTAAAAGAAAACAAAATTTATTCTTTAGAATATTTTTTTCCTAAAGGATGCACTTGGCATCGAGCAGGCACATAGATTTGCAGAATACTAAAAAACCATAAATTAATATGGCTTCAGAGCAAACCACTTCATAATCCGGCACCGGTCAACTGATTTGGACAGCACAAAATGCAGAAAATAGAGCCAAAGCTCATTTACCAATTCCAACTTCTAGCAAATATTTACAGCTTATAAAGAGCGCTGTCGCAGACTTAACAGGGATCTGGGTAAGGTAACCTCATCAGGAAAAATACAATACTAATACAACAAAAAAACAATAACAAAGGTTTGACATGATTTTATCCTCAGCCATGCCGTTGGCAAACTACTTCAGTTTCAAAAGGCACCATCATTGTCAATTGGGATCAAACGACGACGGAAATAGTATTATTATACTTCAAGTGACTTCAAGTGAATGTATCCTCTCTATCACCTTCAGCGGTCTCACCCTCCTCCAGGTTGCTGAACTCCAGGAAATGTGTTGGCCTATGGTCCTCATGGTAATACTCTCGGGGTGTCCCCAGCTTGATTCCATATTTCATGCTCACTGTATGCTTCACTCCCATAAAATTGTAATTCCATGGCCCATTATCAGGAATCTACGTAAACAAAAGAGAAATACCAAGCCAGTTAGTCCCCAAAATCAAGCAGCATTGCTTTAACAAACAAAGAGTTGCTCGTTTCAAATCATAAACAACCATCCATTTTATAGACATGGGATTAAAGAAGTCTTAAGCATTCTGGACTTGTAACTCACCATGTAGAAACCAAGGAAGCGGTCGCTCAGGAGCATCTGAACCTTCTCGTAATGTGTTGGCAGGTAGCCATGAGGATTGCTTCCCGTGTCCTTGTTGACACGTCCCCACTCATAACCACTAGGAGTAAGCTTATATGCAGTTAACGAGCATGATCCTGGAGTGAAACTACATGTCAGGATGATGCACTTTTCTCCATCCCATTGCTTGTTGTTCTCCAAAACCCGAGCATGAGCCGTGAGATCCTACACCAAACAAATAGTTCAAGGTAAGAAAGCAGATCAGAGACATACTATTGTACTCTCCCTTCATTAGAGAGTGGGAAAAAGAGTGGTAGCACTTGATTATGGATTAAAAGAAAATAGTCAGACCTGTGGTGATAACTGAGGAAGCTCATTTGGTTGTGTGTGCATCCATCCCAAAGGCTCCAGATCATTGAGGAAATCATGCTCAGGAAGAGCTGATGGAAGATGAACCTGTTGATGAGTCCCCCATTGTGGGGGCATAGCAATACAACGGATTTCCTTGACCTGAGGATTGTCCGGGGGGCTTATACCATACAAATACCCAGAAATTTGAGTTCGCAGATCAGCTATACAGATAAACTTCTTCAAGATATTCTTCGGCATGATATATGTGTATCCAGTTTCCTGCAACATCATGTGGAGAGCATCAAAAAACAGTGGAAATATTTTCATGTAATCGATCAGGAAAATAAAAAAATATAGCACAAATTTGTACCTTGATATCCTCAGAATTCACATAGATATGATTGACTCGAAGATAGAGATTTGTAGCAGATATAGCTCTGACACGCCAATCTGTTTTAGAACCAAACGCAGCTTGCTCATATGGACTAGTGGTTGTGACAATGAGTTCATCACCATGCACATTTGTGGTCCTTGTGGTGACCGCTGTCAGTTGACTCGCTTCTTTGGCCTGAAAAGTCCAACAGAACAGAATTTTTATGACAAGCAAGGAGTAAGGAGCAAAAAAAACATAAATGAAGTTGGAGGGCGCATTACCTGTTTCTCAATCTCTGCTATCTGCTGCCTTTGTTGAGAAGGAGGAGTGATCTCAGCTCCAAGAATAATATCACGTATCTCAGATTGTGTCAGTGCTGAGGTGTTCACATTGTTCTTCTTGGCATAGTCAGAGAGTATGAGATCCCTTAAAGCAACCTCAACTTTCATCCACTGATCATCAGTAAGTGAAGGCCAGATGTGGTGTGGCTCAGTAACGATAGTCTTGTCAGGCTTGAGTAGCATCTTTGCCTTCTCATTATTAACATGAAGTGCACGGAGAATCAGAATGAGCCGAGAGAACGCAGTGTAAGATGATATACTCTTCAGCCAATCATCATAAATATTGAACAAAACCATTTGTGGTTCCGTTGCCTTCAAAATCAAATCACCAAATTTCTCTATCTTTAAGCATGACTGGAATGGGAGCTGCAACTCACTTCCCTTGATAACTATGTTGGGGAAATCAAGCAAGTGAACCTCCAATGGATCAAGCATCCCTTTGCGAGTCACAATAATTTGTTTTGGTTGTTCTTCCACAGGCAGAGACCGCACAAGAGCTGCAACTTCTTCAGCAGTTTTCCACTTGGCAAGCTGGCCCAGACGTTTCTGTCCTGCCCATACACTAGTGTGGATAACCTGCAGAGATCATGTTTAAAACTTCAGAACATCTAACAGAGGAAAGAAGATAGTTTCAAAAACAACATTCAAAGCAAACCTTCAAAAATAGCTGCCCAGTTCTCGGATTGAATATGAAGATTGCACCATTTATGGGTTTTGTTGTGAGATTCCCTTCAAATGTCTTGTGGATTGTGACACGGTAGACATTAGTATCATCAACAAACCATATTATCTGATTGCTAAAGATCTCCCCATAATTCTGTGATGATAAATATGGTTCTGTAGGCTCTGAAGAATACAACTGCAAACCTTTTCTTATGCGCTCCCTCAAGACATACAAAGCTGGGTTTGACTGCACCAAAATAAACCGTTAGAACAAGCGATTGACAGCTATATGATAAATCAATCAACTCAATACCAAAGAACTATTGTATCAAGCATGAAAAGTGCACCTTCATTATTTTGTTCATAGCTTGAGCTAGCAGCGGTTTAGACCCTGGAAACCAGTTGCCAAATGCAGAGTGCAAATTGTACGCTAGATCAAGCCCAATCATAACCCCTGAACAAAAACAAATAACAGCATGATTTAACTTATAACAGAATAACTTATGAAAGCTAGAAACTGGAACCCAGCAGGAAAACATACCAGTTGGGGATGGATATATAGACATGTTGTCTGTTGTGTAATCCATAAATTTGGCCCTAGTATAGCGCTCAATATCATGAGAATCATAGTCTCCCCATCTCAGCTGTACATCTATCCAGTATTTATTGCTTGCTTTCTGGTCAAACACATCTTTTGACTCAGCCACAAGACTAGGCTTTGACATGGGCCATCTATGGGCAGCAAAAAGGAGAACGTCTGCACAGGAGCTGTTCATTTTATAACTTTTCCTTGGATGGATAGTTTCTTTCTGCACAGTCTCAATTTCCAAAGCATCCAGTTCCTGATCCAAGACCTGACAGAGGTCCATAACAACACTCTCATGAATCTTCTGCCACAGGTGAGCACGGAATATCTGAATCAGCGAAATCTTCAAGGTTGGGATCTTCCCGTGCATGAAGATGCCGGTTAGATCTAACTGCACTTGAAAACCCACATAAACATTTGCCCTGTTTATTGTGGGGGACCACCAAAGTGTAAATCTACGGTTAGGAATTTGGTTCAGACCAGATCTCTGTGCATTAGTAAGTTTCTTATACTTCATGGACTCCTCAAAGCCAGATGCCTTTTCCCAAAAGAGACCTTCCCAAGTTGGGAAACTGAAATATCAAGGCAGGGAAAGTAGTTACAGAAGTGTTGATGGAAAAAAAACAGCTTCTCCCCCAAGTCAAAAACATGTAACTTAATCACTAGATGTGAAATTAACCCCACAAATCCAGTATAATGAAAGAAAAAGAATGTGTCATAAACCAAAATCATCTGCCAGAGTTAAGGAAAATTATGTGCCAGAACAGAATGTGTCACAAAGGCAATGCAATTTAATGAATTTCTAGCTATGCTAATGCTAAAAATATGGCAAAAAAAATTGCTGTACTTATTTGCCAGAACAGAAGTACTTACTATGTTCCTTTGAACAAGGTATGCTCAAGAATTCCTTCAACACCACCAAGAGCTTGAATGACATCAGTTCGATAATTGTTCAAGTTCCACAATTTTCCATCATGTCTCTGGTGCGTCCACCAGAAAGGATTTTGTTTTAAAACTTGGTATTGCTTAAAGTCTGTGCGCACTCTCCACCCTTTGTCATATGCTAAAGTGTGACGATCTTTCTGAAAAAGAGTATTAATGCGTGGAATTCCCCTGTCCCATGAATCCTGTCAATGCAATTAGACAGCATTTAGAAAAAACAATCTTCAGTAAGAACTTCACAAAGACCACATAAAATAAGTCCAAATTCAAGGCAACACATGATGAGGCTCCAAATTGGACTAAAGGAAAAACTTACTTCCAAATCTTCAAGTGTTAGACGCCTATTTTGCGCCTGCGCTTCCTGCCTCTTCAATGCATACTCTGCCCAAACCCGCTGTGAGTCTATGAACTCACTCTCCCATGGCTGTCAACAAAACAGTATGAAGCTCAGAACAGTCAAGCAAATACTCCAAAATCAAGGTACCCAACACCCATGATTTATTTCAGCTTACCTGAATGTACCGATAAAGATTTGGAATCAGCTGGTCCTCCTCATGACTCATTCCGCTCCTGAAATGGGTTACACCAACATCTGTTTGCTGACTATATCGAAGATCACTTTGAGGGATCAATATGTGACCCATGGATAACATGCCAAGTCCTCCAATCTCTTTTGGTGTATAGAAGATAACAGGAGGAAATCTGAAACAGAAGTTAAATTCAGAACAAAATTTCAAGCTAAACACCAGCAGCTAAAACATGGAGTTAACTCTCATGAGTACAATTACATACCTGCTTGGCATTTTTGAGTTTAGCCCAATCTTGATACGGGTTTGAATTTTATTTTCACATTTTACAAGCAAATCTAACAGCTCTTGAGTATGCACAGTTGCTTCACGGAAATATGTCATCAATCCTACAAATAGAAACGGAAAAAATCAAAACAAAATTTCAGCGAATAAAATACAAGCACAAAGGACAAAGTGATTAGCAAAAGGCGGTAATTACCAATCAAGGCTGTATTCCATTTGTTAACAATCTTTGTGAAAGTAGTTGATCCTGAGGACATCAGAATCTGCCTCACACGATTCTCAAACACTTTCATGTGCTCATCATCAACCCGTAGAAAAGCAACTGCGGTCCGTTCCTTGGTCTGCTCATTCTGCAAATTCCAAACACCATCTCTTGTATTGCTGAATGCTTCTTGAGTCATTCTTATTTTAGGAAGTATCCGAACTTCAAACCCACACCTGCAAATTGGCAGTACCGGTTATTTTAGCAAGGAAATCAATGCCTCACAATTTTTGTTTTCCAAAGATACAAGCTCTTGCAACAATAATATAAAGAAAAACCATCCACTTAGAAATTTTGTTTGGAACCCTTAGAAACATGTTAAGGTTCAAGCCCTGTGCACTTAATGTTGGAGAAAAAAAGTTACTAATAAAGGCATATGTTACTAAACAATACCTGGCCAAATTAAAGTGTCACTTTCCCACCCTCCCCAAAACAAAGAATATACCCAGATGCTATTTCAAGATTAGAAAGACATCTTTGCACGTTAAAAAGGTGAGGCATATTAAATTGACATAAGCAAATAAAAAGGAACACCAAGAACAAATTACCAGAATTTTAAAGGATGGTATGTTATCATGTTAGAACCAAATTGTTAAGGTAATATATGCAGGAGTAACTAGGTTTTGGATACATAAATACACTGACATCAAAGTTCAAACCAATATCACTAATAGAAACTTAAAAATTAAATAATCGGAATGACTTCAAGCATGTGCATACACGAGTAAAATTTCAGTGCAAGAGTAAGAATACTTACATGCTGAAAAGCAGGTTTGGGTTGTCCTTGCTGTAAACAGAAACAAAGCTGTTCTCCCACTCTAAAGTTGTGATGCTTCGAGGGAGACGATTCTTCATGTCCCAGAAAACACTCCTCCCAAGATTGACTGAAAAGAGATTCACAAAAGAGCATTACTTTTTTAAGTAAAATAAAGAATCCCAACAAAAATTAATTTAACTTGGAAGTTACAGATTACATACCATCATGTTTCATAAGCCTCATCCTTGCATCTCTAGGCCAGCATTTCTTGTTCTGATACCCAACCATATTTTCATTGTTGGGATCAGGATGCTCAGTGAGATACCGTTGTATTAGATCTCGGGCCTCTTCATGAGTAAACCGAAACAATATATGCACCCTGTCTATGTACCTGGAATAAAGACGAATTGGATGTCGTGTCTCAACCTTTGTATCCCAGTAGGTGATAAATTCATTCGGCATTTGTGGCGGACCAGCGATCTCACTGGCCCGGGTCAATCCAAGAAGCAGGAGATCCAGCACAAGTCCATAATACTGCACCACAAAAGAAGCAAACTGAAGGCCACGTATCAAACCATACGAGTTCGTGTGACTCATGTCCTTGTAGGAAAGGACAACATTGTTTTTGGCAGTCACATAATCAGCAATATTGTGGTCAAGGACCAACCGAAGAAGCCTGAAAAGTGGAAGAGATATAAATGAATAAAGATTGGAAACTTTCTCTAACATAACATAAGCAGGGGAGCTGAGGAATATTAACCTATTTAACATTGTCAAGTCGATCTTTTCAAAGAACTTCTCAAACTTGGTCTGAAGCATCACCACACACTGCCCCTCACTTGTGTCCCAGATACCTTGCAAATTGTTTATGCCTTGACACCATTTATAGACAAGCAGTGGTGGTGGCTCGGAATCTGCAGGTTTAATCCAGTTTGGAAAGAGGTGGCGCTTATCACCTTCATACCACAGATATTGGTCCAAATAAGCGTCTGTTATTTTTTCAAGAGGCTCAATTTCATAAACCGGAATCAGAGAACTGTACAAATCCATGAACTCTATGCCCACCTGAAAAAGGAAAAAGAACAGCTCAATTTCAATCCAAATATCTATAATAAGACTGCATAGAACAAAGTCAAAGCTAATACAGGCTCAATTGTCAACTCACTTCTTTGAAAGCACGCTGAGTGAGCAGGTGACGCTTGATCCGTGATAAAGCCTCATGGGGGTTATCATAAGCTTGTTCAATAAGACCTAGTTCTTCCCTCTGTAGTTGGTTTAATCTCACAGCCACACTGTATGACTCTTTCAACCTTTCCAATGCAAGGATAAGCAGCTTAGTGTCATGCTTGTATGACAAGGGAGGGAATGGAATTGGTGAAAACTTTCTGGACTCCAACCAATGGACAGTAGTTGTGTAAATCGCAACAGCTTCTTCTGGAGTGACATATGGGCCATCCTTCAAATAGTTGTGTTGACGTTCCTAGAAGGTAATGAAAATAGAAAGAATTACTACAGGATGCTCTGGTGAGAGGCCAAACAGGTATAGGACAAGCGATAAGCCATGGAGTCCACTTATTTATAGCATGTAGTAGCAGAGACATCACAGGAATATATTTAAGAAAAAGAAATATCATAACGCGTTAAATTACCTGTTCTGCCTTTAACCACAACCGAGTCAGTCTTCCAAGATTCTTTCTGCACACTGTCTTGTCAACAGTCGCACCCCTTCTGATACGCTCACGATTATAGTGAGCAACATTCGTCCACCAGTCTGCTTTTGACTTAACATACCGAAGTATCATGTTTTCAATGGGAACTGGTAAACCAGGAACCTTCCATGGAATGTTTGCTTTCCAGCAGCGCCAAGCCTCACTAAGGTGCTGCAGTATCGTTCTAGCCTTATTTTGCTTAATGCCCTCTGCAAATTGATATCACACAATTAGAAAAACATAACAAATAGATAGAATGCAGAAAGATACAAAGAAGAAATGAACATCACAAGGAAAAAATAACTAGATGACAACCTGGCATGGCATCAAGAACATCATGCATAACAGCAGCACGGAGTTCCAAGTCAAAGTGGCTCTCGACGCGCTGCTTTGTAACAGTCTTGGCAGTTCCTTTTGAATGGCGCCCTTCAAACTGTCTTGCAAGAAGATTACCCAACCACCGTTCAAGAAGAGGCACTATGCCACGTAGGAAAAATAGCCATACCCTCCACATTGGTGCCCAAAATCCACAACCAGGTCCCTTACCCACTGGGCCAGTATTGAAGCGGTAATATATCAAATGCTTAAGATCTTTGCACATTCTTATCTGGCGCATCAGCCTATACTTGTATCTGTACATTCCTGTCAACTGACCAACATGGGAAAATGTATACTGAAGACCATCGGCCAATTGGAAAGCGTCAACATTACCTAACCTGAATTGTATATTGGCATCAACCACAAGCTTTGTCAAACGCAAGATCTCACGACAAAGATGAAAAGCATTCCCAAACCGTGACTTCTTGCGTTCCTTTGTCGTAAGGGTCTTCACAGGCTTCAAGTTAAAATTATAATCAAGGTGGAGGTAATTTAAATTTTTCCGGTGTATCAATAGATTCAGCATATTGTACCCCTGCTTACAAACTTGGAGACCTGCTTCAGCCCAATCTAGCTCTGTGGTTTGGAAGAATTTAGTTGCTGCTAATGACCGGAACAAGTGCTTCTTCTTCTGAGCTTTTGGCGGTCTATGATGCAGTTCATTCAAAACAAAACATTTCAACAATTTCTGATAGCTTACTCGAACTTTGACAGGATATGATGGAGGACTGGAAAACACAACAAAAAAAAGGTTATTCATGCACAACACAAAAAGGCTATACATGTGAACAGCACAAAAGAAATTAGAATCTTACCAGTGCTCCTTATACCACTCCGACACAAGGGGTATATCTTCTGCCCGCCGCATCCGTCCAGATCTCATGTTAAAAGGTCGGTTAGCAAATAACAAGGAAATGCCAGCAGCTGTGGTGTCGGTATAAAGCTGTGTATCCTCCAAAAAAGGTTCCACCCCTTCTGGCAAAACAAAGTCCTCATCATCGTCATCGTCATCATGAGTCCTTTTTTCACGGCGTTCCTTGTTAGAGGAGGTTATTGGGTGTATCAAAGGATCATAATAGAAAGCAGGTAAATCAGGATCCTCGGCTTTAATGTACATGATCATGGGAGTGTGATACACACAAAGTTTTACTTTCCGGGGCCTATTATTGTAAAGATGAGGAAATGCAATTCTATACTCTGTCCGCAAAGGTGACCGAATAATGAGTTTGTTGATGTCATTGAATTCGTTCCAGTCCTCGTCACCTTTCTCCATGTCACGATACAAAGGTTCAAACTTAGGCCCACCTACAAGAGAACAAAAATAGTTTGAAATCAATCAAACCGACCACATAGAAATATATTAGGCATCCAGGACAATTCATAAGGATAATTTGATCAGTAGCAGTCACAAAACCCAAAAGTGCACAAACTACAATTGAAAAATTGATTTAGGACTTAGTCAGGTCTGCTCAATCAACATCTTGTGCAAGCTTAATTTGATTTAGGACTTAGTCAGGTCTGCTCAATCAACATCTTGTGCAAGCTTAATTTGATTTAGGACTTAGTCAGGTTGCTCAATCAACATCCTGTGCAAGCTTCATTTCAAACCCGCTCTATTTAGTTAATTTGTAGAGTTATCGGCCAGTGACTTTTAAATTAAACAGCTTACAAGCATCTCTAACCCAGAAGAGTCTAGGGTATTGTTGATTGAAACACCAGCACAAACAGCCAATATCTGCAACCTATGTTGAGCCTAGCATCGACAATCATATGCTAAATCTAAGTAACTATTGTAGTTACACAGCACAATTATCTCCAATATTTCACTTTTCATCACTTTAGTGATCACAACTTGTCAGGCTGACAGTGATTCAACAGCTTCTACCCAGTAGGTTATCGAAAGTTAGAACAACTTCATTTTAATCCTATCAGAGAATGCACTTCTAAGAATGCAAAATAAATACAAATTTATGCAAGGTATGTACACAGATGCATACACAGCATATTAGAGCAGAATTCATACCAGGTATGCACATGTTCAATGCTTTGGCTGTAAAGAACGACTCCATGTCGAACAAGTAAAAATAGTTGCGGTCAATTAGATCAGAAAGAAGCTGTCCTGCCAGACGGTGAAGAGTCGCCATTATTGGAAGAGAGAGATGCCACTTCCTGTAACTAGGACCATTGATAAGCTTCGTTTTAACAAGAGGCTTATGGTCATAAAACCAAGTATAGACAGCAGAATCTTCTTCTTCATCCAACTCTAATTGAATAGGCTCTAGAGGATCAACATCTAACAAATTATCAGCATAGTCTAAAGGAGGTTCCTCATCATCAAAAGGCGGAAACCTCATTCTCTTGAAATGCCGCCGATCCCTCTTTTCTCTTCGCATCATGATCCACATTGTCCCCCACTGTGAAAATATATGAGAAAGTTGATCAGTTATGATAAACAAAATCTAAGAAGTATCAATTGCAAAACAAAATATGTCCCGCATCTACATCTTTGCCATTGAGAGCGAATCAGCATACCTGAGCTAAGTAAATAGGTTCAACAACCCATGGAATTTCATTCACAAAAGTGATCGCTCCTGTAATATGGTATAGAACCTTCACATCTCGAACCTGCTCCCAGGGCATTGGCATATTCTCAAGAAGCTTGTATACTGCATGTGGAATGAATTTAAGGGCTCCAAGATACACACGTTTATCATGGCGATATTTCTTCGAAGACATATCGCCATGGTCCCTGTTTAAGACAAGACCATATCAAATTTAACGATTCAAGATCAATCAAAATACTCAAGGCAATAACAAAAATAAAGCAACCCGCCCATCTATACTTCAAGACCATATCTCCTCGCACTCAAAATAGCGATTAGGCGTAAAAAAACACAAAAAACACCAAATATTACATGTCAAATTTCCTGCAAATGACCAAAATTTCGATGCTAAAAGATACAAACGACGTCTTAAACTTCAATAAAATCCGAAAATGGATTAAAACGCCAATTTTAAACATACAAAAACAACCAGGAATGCCAAAATCCAATTTAAAAACAACTGAAAAAAGAACGAACAAACCATAAAAAAGCAAAAAAAAAAAAAAAAACTCTTTTCACAAAAGAATCAAAAAAGGAAGAAACTAGCCACTACCGTTCATAGCTGAGAAAACAGAAAGGACGCCTAAGCACCACCGCACCAAAAAAAAAACACAAAGCGCTAAACCAGAGCCGCAACTCTACAAACCAAATCCCCTCAAACCCCGACAGAACCAGAAATAAAAATCGACACTCACCTTATAATCTTCCTCACGTGTTCCGGCGGCATATCCTCCTTTTGCGTCTCGACGAAACCAAACTTCCGCTTATCACTGTACCTCTTCGTGTTAAGTTGCTGCCATTTCCTGGCCTTCTCCTCCAGCTTCGCCTCCGCATCCGCTGGATTCGACACCGTTTGCGACGGCGCCAGTACGGTGTAAGAAGGCTGCGACGGTGGAGGCGGTGGGATCGACGGCCCAGCCGTCCCCGGAGGCGCTATATGCTGCTCTCCGGTGTCGTTCCACATGATTTGATTTACTTTCTAGGGTTTTGAGATTTTAGTAGCGTGCGCTTTCTAAAATAGGTTTTGAAGAAAGAAGGGCAGAGTGACTCAACTGATTTTAGTGAGTGGTGTTTGATGTTATATGCTCTAGTCACGTGTCCGCGCTCTGCTGGCAGACTGAATAAAGATTTTTTTTACAATACAGAAATAAAAAATGTAAACATGAGGTCGTTAGCAACGCATTTTTAACTATAAGAAAACAATTTATTTCATGCCAAAACAAATTACAGTGTGTTTAAAAAAATAAATTAAAAATTGTATATATTAATATATATTAAAAATGTTTTTAATGCTAGGAAGGGAAAGAGTCAGTAAATTGGAATAAAAATATATGTTAAGCATATGCTCGTGCTAAGAGCTTTTAAAATGTTTTTCATTTAATAATATGATAATAAATTTTATTTTAAGATAAGTAATAATTTTAATTCTATTAAAAAAGTAAATTTTTTGGGATAAATCCTGATTTTTTTATCAGTATATTTTTTCCTTGATTCTAATAAGGATACAAAGCAATAAGAATCAGCCAGAAAAATTTAAATGATTTTAGATAAAGATAAAAAATAATACTTTTTCTTCAATTAAAACCTTGTTATCTTATTAATTTGTTTAATTTATTTTCCCACATTTTTTAATAAATGAAATTTTTTAATAAATGGTTATGGGGATAAAAATAAAGGGTTTTTTTAATTTAACTCATTTAAAATAAGTAGAGAAAATGTATCCATCTAATCTAAATCTCATTCATTTATTAACACTTTGAGCAAAACATGTTTTTTAAATAAATAGAAGCAATGTTTTAAACCGTTATGACATTAAAAAAAACCAAAACTATAACAAAAAAAATATTAAAACAAAGTCCAAATATCATTTATGTGGAACAAAAGGATGAAATTATGTTAAAAATCTATTAAAAAAAATGAATGAATATTTGTGAACTTATTTTTTGCTAACTTCCTCATAAAAACCTAGAAATTCATTAGAGAACCATGAAAATATTAAATAATAATTAAAATATCAAGCCAATTTTTTTAGTTTATTTAAATTTAAATCCAGTAAAATATATAAAAAGGGTCATGCCTAAACATTTGATGAAATAGTCAAATAGAAAAAGGGGCTAGACATGCATAAGTATACGAGGACTCTTATTTTAAAAAATATATAAATAAATATCAAACAACTTGTCGTTTGATTTTTCAGATTTCATACACCTCCAAAAGCAATTGAAAAATCGAGGTTTGGTTAGTCATAAATCCATTTTTCAAGCTATTTTAATATAAAAAAACATCTAATAAACACCTTTAATTTCTTAATAAATCAACTTATCAAGTAAAAAAACCTTAAAATCAATCAAAAAAATACAAAATTAAACTAAGAAAAAAACATTTCTCAACACTAATCTACTTTTTACAGCAAGATGAGAGACAAACAACACCTCAATAGAACTTTTTTGTTGAATAGAACCAATTGAGTTAAATGGACTCAGCCAATAACTTTTTCTCTTTACGCTTATTTTCCAACAACTTTCTCTTTTTTTTTTCAAACCAATAATAAAAAAATAAACATAATGAAGTTACGGATAAAAAATAAAATTATAAAAACTAACAGAGCTGATAATATAGACAAAAGACAATAGGGGACTGAAATGAGCTTTTCACATGAAATTCAGAATGGTCTCATGTATTTTCTATTTTATACATTTTGGTCCTTGTTTTATGGTATTTACTTCATAGAACAATCTATAATAAATTAGTTATTAATTTGGCCACGGAAGATCTGATCAAGGAGAAAAATAATCGATAACCAAAATAAATAAAAAATATAGAATAGTGGAGTCGATGCCTATTAGTACATTTTTATAATAATTTATAATGGTGATTTGATTAAATATATTAAAACTACCCCTAGAATAACAAAAAACTAACATTGTTCAACAATTTTATTTTAGTATTTTTCTTTTTAATTATACAATGCAATTACACAGTTGTCCTCGAGGTGAAAAAAATAGGTCGTGCTTATAGGAGTATTAACATCCTTCCCTAATTTTATTTTATTTTTTGTAATTAATGGGGCTGGTCAAGAGTGATGGTGTAATTTAACATTGAATTAATATTTTTTAATTTAAAAAATTTGAGACGCGTGCTTTTAACGCGCTAACACATGGGTGACACCCCACACTTTGAGTGACATGTGCGATGCCCCCCGATGGTGGAAAATCATTATCCACTGTCTCATTTTGTTATTTGTCGTGTTCCCTTCGTTTATAGTCATCGCGTGTCATATAAAGATGATCAATTTATCTTTGGTGACCCTTTCTTTTCTTACCCCCTTCATTTCTCTCTCCAGCAATGAGAGATACACCATGATCCTTATTTTTATTGCTTTTCAAGGTCAATCCTGTCTTTTATGATTGTTTATTTTTGTCATTTTTTCTTTTGTTACAGTTTTATTATTTTTCAATTTAATCCTTCAATTATAATTTATATATATATAATAATTTTCTATTTGGCCCTTCTATTTTTGATTTCTTATTTTGTTTATTTTCCTTTGTTTTCAAAGTTTTTATGCTTTTAATTTTATCCTTGAAGTCAAGTTTATGATTTTTGTTTTTTTAATAACAATAAAAATTTTAATTTGGTCATTTTCCCTTTGATTTCTTGGTTTTTTTTGTCAATATTTTTATGGTTTTTTTATTTTATTATTCAAATCAAATTCAAGGCTTTTGTTTTTCCAACAATAATAATAATAGCGGTAGTGGTAGCAGTAACAACAATGATAATAATACTAGTAATAATAGTAACAATGCTACTAATTGCGATGATAATAATAATAATAACAATAACAATAATGCTACTAATAGTGATAATAGTAGTAATGATAATAATTTAATATGATTGTAATAGTGCTGATTATAATAATAATTGTGATTATAATATTAATAATTATAATAATAATCATAATAATAAAAATATCAATGATAGAAATTATAGTAATGATAATAGAAACAATGCAATTAATAATAATAGTGATAATAATAATAAATAGTTTTACACTTCAAAACAAGTAATGATAACAATAATAATGATAATTATAGCAGTAATAAGAGCAATAATAATGATAATAACAATAATGGTGATGGTGATAATTGTAAAAGCAATAATATTAATAATAATAATTATTATGATTATGATACTAATAATACAATGAATAGTGATCAAAATATTAATAATTACGATAATAATAGTATTTTGTTATGATAGTAACAATGACAATAATAATGATGATTGTGATAATAATATTAATAATAATGATGACTGTAATAATAATGATGATGATAATAATAATAATAACAACAATAATTATGTTAACGATAATAATAATCAAAATGATATTGGAATCATGCGTTTTAATATATAAATTATTTTTCTCTCCAGTTTAACACCCCCACGAAAAGTTTTGTTCTTTTTTCTTATAATTTTTTTGTCCATTGTCATTTTGAATAAGTGTTTTTCCTTTTTTATTTAGTTTTTCAATTTTAATTTTTCATATATTTTTTTATTTGGATTTTTTATTTTTTTTCTCAACCCTCTTATAAAAGTTTTTTTAGTTTTTAATCTTAATCTACAATTTAAGTTTATAGTGTTTTATTCTTTTCAATTTTTTCCTCAAATTTTTTGCTCGAGTTATTGTTCTTTTCAGTTAAATCATTAAATGGAAAAAAACATTAGCTTCCCTCTAATTTATTATTATTATTTTTTCACCCTTATTCTTCCACCATTTTTTTATTTTAGATATTTTTGAGTAATTAATCATTTTCCATGTTATATTCTTCCATGTTTGTTGATATGATTGAATTTCTTATCCTTTGTTTTCTTCAATTTAGTGCTCCCATTGTTTTTTTTCCAAGATACCATGATAATTTTTTTAAAAAATTCAATTAATATTATTATTTTTATACCGTCTAATTAAAATAAAACTAAATCATTAGTGTTATAGCTCAAATTGTTAATATCTTTTATTTTTTTAAAACATGTTTCCAACACATAAACATTGTTTTTTACAAAAAATAAAAAATAAAAAAATACAAATCAACTGTATCATTTGAATATTATTTTTTGTAGAAAAAAATATAGATTCACATCATAGCGCAGACACATACCTAGTATTTTATTATTTAGCCACTATACATTTGACATTTTTTTATATTTTGGTCTCAGTAATTTGCGACATGTATTTTTACTATTCAAAATTCATTACCCATATTTTATTACCCATTCATCCTACGGTGCCAAATTTTTTTACATTTTAGTTATTGTAGTTTACAAAGTTTACAATTCAGTCATTATAGTTTATTTTTTCACGTTGAAGTTTACAATACAAATGAATATTACAAAAACAGTGTGACACCTTGGTTTTTTTTTTTAGTTTAACGTGGCTGTCCGGACCTACTTGCGCGCACCTCGACTAATCCCATGGGCCCTAAAGTTAACGACTATGTAAGCCTCCAGTTACCATCATATGAGCAATCACAAGGCTTGAACCTGAGACCACAGAGAAAACAAATCTCTTGATCTCAAACTTTTACCACTAGACCACCACCTAAATGATTAAATATATAGCTAGCTGTATGCTCATGTGCTTGCGAGACGATTCTTAGAATATATTTCTATTTAATATACAGCAAGCAGCATGCTCGTGTGCTATTAATTTAAAATAAATTTAAAAAATAAACTATGTATATTTGATATTATATTCTTGTATTTTTTTGTTTGTTGTTGTTGATATTATATTTTTATATTTTTTTATAAATGTTTGATTATTCAAAACCATGTTAAATTTAATTGTTTACTTAAAGTTTGTTTTATGAAAAATGTTTTTATTTTATTTTATATTTTAGTGCAAAATAAATACTGAAGAATAAGTCAGTATTTTTTTTTAAAGGAAAAATCATTTTAACCTCGTTAGGAAGAGGAAAATTTATTCTATACATAAGCACCATAATTATCACTACTCTATCACCGCCATGATTATTATCTTTATCTATGTAATCATCATATATCATCATCATATTATTAATATATAAATCATTTTATCATCATCTTACAATAATCCTTTAATACCATTATAATTACAATCATTATTATAATTATCATTTTATTATTAAAATAATCATCATTTTATTACTATTATCTTTATCATGGTTACCACAACAATTAGCATCCGGTATAATTACTATTATTATCACCAATATTACTAATATCATAAATAATAATATTATTGTAATTATTGTTAATACTATCATTATAATTATTATTACCAATGCTATTTTTATCATAAATATTATAAATTTTCTCATTCTATTATCTTTTATAAAAAAAATGAATGAAAATTAATTTATTTCATGTAAAGATTTTCTTTGATGCATCCAAATAATGAAAAATAAGTTATTTTCTAGAAAAAATATTTTTCATAAAATAAATGAAACCCTTGCACTCTTTTGAAAATAAAACAGTTATTAATTGTTATTGGCCAACAACTAAAAACCAATTATCAGAGGTGATTATTTTCAGTTGGGTTCGGTTTTTTTTTTAAAATAATCAAACTGAATTTTTTTTAAAAACCGAAATAAGTTCAAACCAATCAGTTTCGGTTTGGTTCAATTTTTTAGAACAAAAACTGGTTTGGCTCGGTTTTTTTCGCTTAGTTTTTTCCTTTCGTTTTTTTCGGTTTCAGGTTTATAAAACCGAAACTGAACCAAATCTGTCGGTTTTTTCAAACTTTTAATTAGTTTAATCAATTTTTTTTCACGGTTTAGTTTTTTTAATTATTTATTTTAGTTTTCTCAGTTTAATTGATTTTTTTGCTCACCCCTACGAATTATCATGATTGACGTCATCTAAAATTCATAAATGCTGGTTAATTATATTATTTCACGAGTAACTATTATGGCAACGGGAGACAAAGTTAAAATAAAAATATTTACATCAATTTTGTTGAGATTTATTGTAATTCTCCCTCATCTCATGTTTGTTTCTCTTTTAAAAAATACCATGAATTAAGAGTTCGCATTATTTATGAAAAGTAAATTTTGACTCCGAGTCATAATCAATTTTTTTCATAAATTATTTATAAGAAAAATTTAATTCAGAAGTTTGTTTTACAAAAAAAAATGACTTAAACAAGTTTTTTCAAAGAGGGGAGATAATATAAATTTGAAAGTAAAAAAATTTAACTTTTCATTAAATTGAAAAAAACTTTTAATTTAAGTCAAAGGTTATTTCTAACTCAATATATTTTATACTTATGAGTTAAAAAGTTTTTTTTAAAATTAAATCAAATAATAACTTAAATTTCAATAATTACTAAGTGTTATAAAATTTCTATTGTCGGAAGTCATAAGTGTGGTTATATATAAAACTTTAATCATAGTTTTAAAATTTATATATATATTATTTCATTTTATTATATAATATATATATATATATATATATATATATATATATATATATATATATATATATATAAACACACACGAGATGGCATTCCCGCGCGTTATCACGAGCTCATAAAATAAATGACATTATCAAACACATAAACACACAATTATGCATGGTAATGTCATGTAATGTTATTTTTAAAAGTATTTTTTAATTATATTTTTTTTAGTGTTAACATTAACACATCAAAACTATCTAAAAATATTTAAAAAACATTAATTTGAAATTTGTTATAGGTAAAAATATTTTTTAAAAAATTTTAACGAGAACTCATCTTTATTTTGGAATTTTTGAGGATAGTAATTTGAATTTCATTTAGAATCGAATTACTTAAAAATAAACAATTTACCAAGTAATTCATCTTTAAATTGACATTAAAAATAGTATTTCAAAAACACCTCTAACAACAACATTAGTTCTTTAGGGTTTTTAAATTTTTCATTAAAGAGCTATTTCATCTAAAAGTTTAAAATAATATTCTAAAATATGATTTATAAGATTGTATAATATCCTCTCAAATAAAAACTTTATAAATTTAAAATTTACAATGGCTTATATTATATTATTTTATTAATTAATTTAAGTTAAAAAAATATAAAATTATAAAAATCAAACTCTACAATAATTTATATTATTATGAAGCATATTTTCTCAACAAGCTGAGGAAGACAACAAAAAT
>Ga0325404_1001845_pt1 | contig 22496 bp, 15 predicted proteins | sample PopdelMetagenome_18_FD_205664 | JGI IMG/M metagenome (GOLD analysis project Ga0325404, IMG submission 205664) | Populus deltoides microbial communities from Bellville, Georgia, United States - Xylem-Control-R1 | ecosystem: Host-associated > Plants > Phyllosphere > Stem > Wood/Secondary xylem...
ATATATATATATATATATATATATATAATATTAAAAATAAAAAAATATTATTTTAATATAATTTTAAAAAAATATATTTTCAAAAATAACCGCAATTTCATACACCCTCTCTGGCAAATCTTTTCAGTTACCGACAAGACAAAAACCTCAACAACACAAAAGCCACGCTCTCCACTCTTCTATTCAAGTACTAAAATCATCTTCGGCTCATTATCATCCCAGTCGCATAATAAAACCATAGTCATACCTAAATTGTCAGCATTTGCAGGTAACTGACTAACTCTACCTTGCTCCCAACTTGTTTTTTATAATGCTTGGATTGGTGTTTTTGGTCATTCTATTCTTGGGTTTGTTTTATGTTTTAATTATTTTTTTCTTAAAACGTAGTCTTACTTCTGCCCAGATGTTATTTTCTCCATTTTTTGTCCCTATTTGATGCATTAATGAGTGGTCTGGGGTTCTGAATGCGGTAGTTTTTTTTTTCTTACCTGATTATTCCAGGCATATTTGATTTCTACATTGATGAATTATCTGTGTTTTGTTGCTAATTTCTTGTGTATATATAGTTTCAAAAAAAAAAAAAAAGGAGTTGGAAAGTGTGTGTTGTTTTCTAAGTGAAATGTGGAGTGAGTTTGGCTTATGGGATCCTTGATTTGTTTTCCTAACCCAAGTTGAATTCTTTGAAGGCCAAATCTTTTTCTGTAATGCAAGTGTTTTCTGTGTGTATCTTGATGGTTTAACTTGTTATGACTTATGATCAGGTTAAGGAAGAACGGAAGGGAGCAGAACAGTTCGATTTGGGCAGCTTGGGCTCTAAAGTTCTAAGCTTCTCGACTACTGAATCATAATTTAAAGAATTTTGCTCTTGCCCTTCTAGTATGGCGACTTGTGTGTCTCCACCTTTCACGCCATCTGGTACTCAAATTTCAGTGGGACGAAGGATTTCAACAGAAAACCGAATTGGTAAAACAGTTACCTTCAAAAGGTTTGACAAGAAGAATGGTTCATGTGGTGCATATGAAAGGAATGTCTTCAGTATCCCACAAATTAGGTGTTCGGTTAACTCTCACAATATCAGCCCAAATCATAGCAAAGACTCTTTCCTGGATTTGCACCCCGAGGTTTCAATGCTCAGAAGTGATGCAAATGACACATACTCTTGTCTGAGAAAGGAGACATCTGGAGTAAATGTCACTGAGAGCTCAGGGGATTCCTCCTTTATGAGCAACTACAATGAAGCCAAGATCAAGGTTATTGGTGTCGGGGGTGGTGGGTCTAACGCTGTTAATAGAATGATTGAGAGTTCCCTGACCGGGGTGGATTTTTGGATAGTGAACACAGATATTCAGGCAATGAAGATGTCACCAGTGCTCCCAGAGAACCGTTTGCAAGTTGGCAAAGAGCTAACTAGAGGTCTGGGTGCTGGTGGAAACCCAGATGTAGGGATGAATGCTGCCAATGAAAGTAAAGCAGCAATAGAGGAGGCACTTTATGGTGCAGACATGGTCTTCATAACAGTATGCCTTTGCTCTTTTCCTATATGTTAATTGCTTGAATAAATTAAAAGAATGGAAATAGATCCTGAGATATACAACTCCCTTTCTATCATCTTTTTGAAAAGTAGAATACATTAGCTTAGCATAGCTCAGTAGACTATTGAGATCAAAGGCACACATCTGTGCACGTGGCATGTGCTTGTATACGCCTATTTGCTGTGAATAGATTCGGTCACTTGGTTTTGCACATTCAAAGCAGACCTTAACACATCAAACTCCTTTCCTTGGATTGATTTAGATCCGCCAACGATTAAAAATCACCATAATAATTTCAATTTGACCCACTAGATCTGGGGTCTTGCAGGAGGTAGATACTTGTTTTGCAGAACTGCAAAGGTGAAATTCATGTAAGGCTTTCCCTTTCATCCTGGCTGATGTCTTGTTAAATAGTAATGCCAGTGGATATGGGAGTTCAACTGTAGTCAAATGTTGGCAATGCCTTAAATTTTTTTCTGAACTGGAAATGATGGGGGGAAGATTATAGTTGTTGAAGGAAATGCAGAACTAAAAGTCCAAAGCATTAGGACATAGCTATATATCATGTTAAATCAGGCCTGAACTATTGTTGTACATCTTCTTTATTCGATTGAGGGTTCCCTTTATTGTTTATCTCCATGTAGTTCTTCCTAAGTGTTACAAATAGATCACAGTATTTCCTGATAATTGCTACTCTTTTTCATTTTGTTATGATATCTCACTGATGCCTTAAATCTGTAGGCTGGGATGGGTGGAGGAACTGGCACTGGTGGGGCTCCAGTGATTGCTAGTGTTGCAAAGTCCATGGGAATATTGACTGTTGGTATTGTGACAACACCATTCTCCTTTGAGGGCCGAAGACGTGCTGTACAAGCTCAGGAGGGAATTGCTGCTCTCAGAAACAATGTTGACACATTAATTGTTATTCCTAATGACAAGTTACTGACTGCTGTTTCTCTATCAACCCCAGTGACAGAGGCATTTAACTTGGCTGATGATATACTTCGGCAAGGTGTTCGTGGCATCTCTGACATCATTATGGTATAGAATGACTAAAGATAAATGTTAAATTAGTTTGTATCTTTGGCTTCATATGATTTCTTTTCTAGTTGTTAAAATTAATTCTCAGTCATATGTGGTGCTTACTTGTTAACACGCCACTCCATGACCATGAGGTTGTGAATCATGCACAATTCAGTATTTATTTACTGTTTTGAAGATCAATTTGCTTTGCCCATGTTACAGGCCTTAATTTTGTAAATATAAAGACCTTTTTTTCTGAACTGACATCTGTAGTCTTTTCTCTCTACTTCTGCATTTTTCCCATCCCACCCAAACTTGTAGAATTCTCTCAAGTGGGGGGTTTGAACCTGACACCTTCACTTTTGGGACAAGATCTACTCCATCCATTCTATCTTAAAATCTTTGTATTTTTTATCACTTAGATGGTCATCACCCATTTTTTTTGGTTTCTGGTTTGTCATTGTCAATAATGTGTTTAAATGCTTTCATAATTGATTGTTGCATCTATTCTTACGGCTATCATTCATCTTCTTATTTCACACCATCAAATTATAACATGTACTAGTGTGGTCTTCATACAGAAATAAGTGCTTGTGTTTATAGAGTTGTATTGGGACGCAAGCATTCACATGAATGTGCAAATTCCGTGTATGTGGGTAGGTGGGTTTGTGTGTGGTGTATTATTCTTTGAAGTGAACACTTTTCTGGTAAATTTGTCTTCTGCCTCCCATATATCCTTACATTCCCCTTCATTTATGGTAATTCTAGCAGCATTTTCTGTTGAATAAGGTTTATACTTATCAAACCCCCCCAAAAGATTCTTTTTCCAGGTTGCTACAGTCATCTGATAAGGTTTTTTGGTTTTATCCCATGTCTCTAGGCCTCTGTCCTGCCTCTTATTCCTTTCCTTTGTCAACCATATTCAGCAGTGTTTTTGCCTTTTCCTCTCATAATGGTGAGAAATTTTTCTTGTACAGGTGCCAGGTCTGGTGAATGTAGATTTTGCTGATGTTCGAGCTATTATGAAAGATGCAGGTTCTTCTCTTTTGGGAATAGGAACTGCAACCGGTAAGTAAAAGATCCCAATGACTGAACTTGCTATTTTCAAATATTTTTAGTTTTAGCTATTTATGGGTTATATTGGATGAGGTCCTGACACAATGTCCGATGGAGATGAGTGTTAAACGGTTTTATAGGCCATGCCCCACAAGTGATTTAGTAGAGATTGTGTTGGTTCTCATTTGAGAGCTGTGAGCAAGTTTCTGCAGCTCCTGTATGTTAGGGTTCCTTTTGTCTGTTATGAGTAAAAATTCCTTTGATTAGGGATTAATCTATTATATCTTCTTGCTCATTTCTTCTCGTCTTCTGTGTTCATTCCCAACATGCTTGTTGTTTCCCACTTCAAGGTGAAGAAATATGAATCCTCGTGTAAAACCATCAAACAGCTCCTGAATCTCTAATTCTACTTCCAAAGCCCTGGTTCCATCAATTCCTAGATTTATTTTGGGTAACATGTAGGAGCAAAACCCCTATATTTTAACGGTTGCTTGCTATCTTTTGATTGCAAGGGTTGTTCTGCATGATTTGTATTTAGAGTCCAATTGATCTAGCTACAACCCCTTGTTTCAATATGGAGAAGATTTACAAATGGAAAAGGAATTGTTACAAAACCATAGCAAAAGTAATCAAATGAGAAAAGGGTTTCATGTCTCAATTTTTTGCCTCTTCTATTTATAATGGATCTGTCATCATTTACAATCCTATATAAAGCGTGCTTTTGTTTTTTGATGAAAATTGGCAGGAGAATAATTTGGATTTTCAGTTTAAAATATATTGACTCTTTAAATTTTATTCAGTTTCGTATTATCTTTAAATTTGATTCAGTTTCGTATTATCTTTGAATGTCCTAGGCTAGGCTTATGATAACATATGTCTTTATGCCTCATTAATTCTCTTCTATTGATTTTAAAGAACTCAACTATGGAAACCAGCCTTTTATCTTTTGAAGGGATATAAAGAAGCCTATCCTAAACGTTGTATGTTTTGGAATTGGCCATGACTGAAGCCCCGATATTATTTTTTCTTATGCATGGATGTTAGTTTCTGTTGTTTTTCATGCCTATATTTACCTTGTAGCTGCCACCTTCTGAATTTCTTTGCAGCCATAAGTCTTAAAAAGTAGAAAATGAGAAACATTGTTATATATTCATTTCTTTTATCAATTTCTAGAGTTGTGGTACTTTCCATTTTGTTCTCTAAACACCTGCTTCATTCATGATATAATACTTGATTTCAGTGTTCTCATCAAAATTTTCTGCACAAAACTGTTTAATGCATCATGATCGCATGTTTAATTTTCTACCTGTAATAATTACTTTTCTTTATTGATTAGCAGGGAAGGCAAGGGCAAGAGACGCTGCATTGAACGCCATCCAATCACCTTTGTTGGATATTGGCATTGAACGAGCTACTGGGATTGTGTGGAATATAACTGGTGGAACCGATTTAACTTTGTTTGAGGTGAGCCCTCACTCTAGTATAATGGCTGAACTCAATTCCATTACTATGCATCTTCTGCACATTTTATTAGTATATTTTCAGGGGTATTGATAATAGATAGTATCGTTCCCACTGGAATGCAAGAATCAGTGATTTGGGCTGCCACTCAGATGTACTATGATTCATGATTTTGCAAGTGGACTCTGTGGAATCTCTATATCAGTTGGAACATGCCATCTGTCTAGAGTCTAGGACTTGGGGAGTTGGAGCACTAAATTCTTAGGTTATCATTTCTTAAGTAAAACAAAAACACATTAATTGCGAAGCTACTTCTAATGCATGGCATGTTAGCTCATGAAATGGTAGTGCTGTTCTTTCAGCTTTACATTTTCATCAGGTGTAAAATTCCTTAGAACTATCATGCTCATGAAGTTTACATTTTCTGGACTTCTTGGTGGCTAGTTTTAAAGACGAGCATGGCTTATTAGCATCATGATATATTTTCACTCTTTATTGTATGCCCTAATTTTTGTTATTAGATAAAGAAATTGAGGAGTTTGTACAAGTATCTCTTGAATCATGGTTTTTGATTCTTCAGATAGGCACTTGCATCATTCTTTTATTTGCTTGAAAAATATTCAAGCAAGTTATCAGACCAGCTAGGCTGAGAATTTTGAGAAAACTATGACTTGTTTATATGTGAACACTCATCCCTACTGCCTAATAGATAACATACTTCTACTGTTTGACATGAAGTTGGAGCAGCTTTTGGAAGAGACATGTGCATGACTAACTGTACAATTGTTACACATATGATACCCTGTTGTTTTATTCTGAGGCAATGTTTGATCTACATACAAAGAAATTTTATTTCTTGTAGTTATAGACAAAGAAAATGAGAAGCTTTCCAGTGCTCTGCTCATATGCTTTTTGAATGGTCGCAATACAAAGATCTCTCTCTCTCATGTGTCCAAACACTAGCTAATGTTACATGAATTTGGGCAATAATTTAATTATAACGAATTGGGTTAATATGTAGCCGCATGGCTTTTGACTCTCATGTGACTCTCTGTGTAATTTTCTGCAGTAAGAAGATATTTCTATTCATTTCTGAATCTTGTTCATGACTGCAATTATATGGTTATTATCATAGTTTTATTATTCTCTATAACTGGTTGTTATATAGCTTTTAAACTAACTTTTGACTTCAATTCTTGTCATATTTCTTGAAGGTGAATGCTGCTGCAGAGGTTATCTATGACCTCGTGGATCCAACTGCAAACCTAATATTTGGAGCGGTGATAGATCCATCACTAACTGGTCAAGTAAGTTGGCAACGGAAAAATAACTGCAAAGCATGTTTATTTGTGATTGCTATGGTAACATGTAATATGGAGAGTATTCGTTTTCAAGAAAAATAAAAATAAAGCAGAATAAGAAGAAAGGGAAAAGTCAAATTTCCGGGGATGAAAAAGTCAAATTTCCGGGGATGAAATGGACAATACAGATAGATTGATTACCCTTGCAGCATCACAACTTTGACCTTAGCAAAGCATTTTTCTTTAAAGTGGCTGTGAACTGCTGGTTACTCTTTGTCAAAGATTGTTCTGCATCAAAACTTCGTAAGTGGGATATATGCCCTGTTATATACCTATGTTTCTCAGTCAAAACTGAATGGAATTGCACATGAATTTCTGAATAACTCATCAGGTGAATTTACCAATCAATTTATGAAGCATAAAGCAGGGGATTTCAAACAATAAGGGACCGAGGAAACCCAACATATGCGGCTTCTAATTTCTCAGGAATGTCAATTATATAATCTTTCTAAAGTTATTATATTACTTTTGTTTTCCCTTTTGAACTTCTATTTTTAATCTTATTGCATGAATGATTAAATTTCCTTCAAGTTAGTGATATTAATGAACTTTTGGGTTACTGGAGAACCATAGTGTAGCAATTCCAGTTCCCTTCGTATGTCAGATGATATAATGCTTTTGCTTTAAGTTAAACATTGACAATCAGTAAACAATAAATTCAAGTCGAGTTGTTAAAATGGTAATTAACAAACACAGCATCTGACATCACTAATTTAGCATGTGATCTTTCTTCTGTTCCAAGACTCTGGAAGCTGAAGTTCTATGATGTTTAGTTTGGATACGCAAGGTTATTACAAGTATCGTTCCTTGCCGCATGAGCTTTAAGTTTGATCACTTGATAATACCATCTCTTTCTCTTAATATAGTTATTGTACTTTAATTGCTCAAAGATGTGTCTTTCTATCATCATTTAGGTTAGCATAACCCTGATTGCCACTGGATTCAATCGCCGCAACGAAGGTGAAGGAAAGGTATGTCTTCAAGGTCCATCCTTTTATGATAGATTTACATCTGTTTATATCCTTTTGATTGGAAAAATTGCAGGGGACTCAGCGTGCTCATGGTGATGTTTCTCTTGGAATAAACAGACGTCCGTCTTACGCTGAAGGAGGCTCTGTGGAGATTCCTGAGTTCTTGAGGAAGAAGGGCCGCTCTCTCTTCCCACGAATATGACCTCTTTTGCTCGTTTATATCCTTGTATTGAGAAATGTATCTTCTGCTTTCTCTTTGTTTTTTGTTTTTTTTTTGTTTCTAAGATATTCTCCTCAAGCCCTTTAGAGTTGAGTGGAATACCAGAGATTCCCTCTGGAAATAATTTCTTCTAAAAATATATAATATATTTATATATTTTTTAATTTGTTCATCGACTTTGACATATCTTATCATTGAATTATCTCACATTCCATGAAAGAATGTTTCTCAATCCACAAGGCATTGGATTATTGGCATATCATCTGGTGGTATCCAACAATATCTGAAACCAATATAGTTTTAATTTAATTTCAAAAAATATTATTTAGATTAAATCCTTTAAATTTGATTTTGTTGTTAATTTTCTCCTTCCCTTTTCCTTTAAACCGGTTGCTTACGTTTTGATTTCTGAATATGCAATTTGTGGTGAGTAGAAGAAGCCTCCAATTCATCGTCTGGGAAACAATGAATTCTTGGGGCACCAATGACATTGACCTATGACTTTTGGGTGATGTATAATGCAACCCTAGTGAGATGCCACTTATTATTTAATTATTAGAAGGTGATTTTTCTTGCTTAGGCCCTTGTAAGCTTTCTTGTCTCTTGTGCTAGTTGCTTATTTTCAATAATTTTATAATGAGAATAGGAGATTTTTTTTTTATTATTATTATTATTTTTTTTTTTTGGGGGGGGGGGGGGATTCGAAAAAGGTTATTAATCTTAAACATAGCATTAAGTATGTTTCTCTCAAAAAAAAAAAAATTCATCTTGTTTGGATACATGCCATAAAATCTTTGCCTCGAGAAGTCAATTTCTGTGATCCCCTTCTGTTCTTATACTCATCCACATGTTTGCTCCCTGGAAAATCAATCTTGGTACTCAATTATTCACCCTCCTCCACCTTAGTTAGATCCCAAATCAAATCCACCATCCCTATTGGACCAAATTAGGGCACGCCCTTGGTGGCCACTTTCGACCATTCAAAACACACACACACACACACACACACACACAAAAGGAAGCGGAAGACTGCTGCTATATACTTTGGAAATCTACCTTTCAATGACAACTTAGACCACACAAATCTGACCCCATTAACAAGCTTGAATGATGAGACGTAGGGCTGTCACATACCATGCAATAAAATTCACGCTTGTGACTTGTATTAACACTTGCCCTTTCATCCTCTCCTACACTCAATCAAGATTTTATAAACCTAGCTCGAGCCTTATAAAAACCTAGCTGCCTCTCTCCCAAGCTTAGCAAACCCCATTACTTTGCTCCAAAATGGAGGGAACACCTTTCTCATCAATGGAAGAACAACCCTCCTCAAATCCAAGAGAACCCACCACCCGGATTCTTGCATTTTCTTTGCAGCCGAAGTCACCCTCTAGGGCAGAACCCTCACAGACCATGAAGAAGTCTTCAATGAAAGAACACCATCAGCTGCCACAAGCTCATCAAAGTTTGGCTTCTTATCCCAGAGTAGAAAATGTTAGTAACGAGGTGAAAGAGCAAGCTGAAGCATTGATATTAATGCACAAAGAAAGTTCTACTGGACGTGAGAGGCTAAAGAGGCATAGAGAAGAAGTGAGTGGTAAGGTCATGATACCAGAAACATGGGGTCAAGAAAATTTGCTTACAGATTGGATTGATTATTCTTCATTTGACAAGTTGTTAGCCCCAGATGGAATCACATCAGCTCGTGAAGCACTTGTTGCTGAGGGACGTAGAGCCTGCACTTCACATCAACGACTCAGAGTATAAATTAGCTGTTAATATTTAAATGATCGATCAATTTCTTTATCTTTTTTTTTTTTCTTGTTTAATCTTCAAGATTTGTTCATCATCGGGTAGCAAGAGAGCCTCATGTTTCCAGAATTCTAGTCCATATATACATGATGATGACGTAAAATCCTCGAGTAATTCCATTGATTGGTCATAGTAGTTTTTGTAAATAGGAAATCTGTTTTTGTTTTTGTCTTTGTTCTTTCTTCCAATATAATGGGGGATGTGCCAAAATCATGGTTTTTTCATTTTTTTATTACAGAAAATAATTTAATCTTATCCATCTCAAATGTATGCAGGAGTGGGATTTAAGAGTAAAAAATACTAGTATTTAGTATTTACCCAAAAAAAAAAGAAAAAAGAGTACATCAAGCAGTACAGAAATATAATAAGATACTGTAAGTTAAAGACAAGAAAATAAAAACTAGACGCATGTAGAGTGTAGACAAAACATATACATGGGAGTCTTGATGGTTGTGACACAGGCGTGTAAAAATAGAAGCAGAAACCTCCGTTTGTAGTGGTCGGGGAAGGAACTTCACTCCCATGAGGATAAGATACAGAAAGTGGGCTTACAAAGGTTAGGGTTTGTTCTGTTTCAAGCCCATAGATATTATTAGCCCAGAGCCTCAGTAACGTTAAATAAAATTGTGACCAAGATTATCTAACCAGTCTGCATATTTTTTGTATGATTTATCCTTGCAAAGACAGGACTCTTCCACTTGCATATTATCCTCTGTTTGAAATTTTGTGTTTTACCATATTCATTTCTCTGTTGACAAACATTTTTTTTTTCTTTTGACATTACTGCAGTCGATCGAACCATTAACAAGACATTAAAGCTTACAAAAATTAGATATGTAATTCTTGTAAATTCTTGTGCATTTTTTTTTAAAAAGTTTTCAGGGTAGAATTTTTCACCCAACATGTAACAAGTTTTAATTATAGATGGAATAAATCCAAATCAAATAAGATATATTTTGATCAACGTATTTTCGAAGCAGCTTCCTCGAAATAATTAAAAGCTTGTTCCTATTAAAATATCTAGCCTTTTGTTTCACACTTGATCCACATCTTTGTTTCCAGACAACAATCCCCTCGTGCTCCCTTTTCCACCTCTAGCACCAGGAGAGTTCGATCAAAAAACAACATTTATATATATAATTCAGATCAAAACAATAAAAAATTTAAATTTTTAACAAATAGTATTTTGATACACTCTCAATCAACTCAACTAACCAGTCCAAACTTTGAATATTGTTTCAAAACAAAAAACATAAAAAACAATGAAAATAAAAAAAAACATATATAGAAATAAATGTTTTTGTAACAATTTTAAAATAATTTTTTTTATATTTTTAAACAAGAAATATATAGAGATACACTTTATTTATCTTTATTATTTTGTATTTTTAATCTTGGAGAGTAATAAATATTATATTGCACACATATAACCCTAGACAAAAAAAAATAAAAAAAATAAAAACAACTACTGTTTCAACATCTCTCTCTGTGATAACTAACCACACAAATTTCACTGTTAACATAAAGTCTGAGACGTAGAGATGTCATGCACCATACGAAGCAAAAACTCGTGACGTGTAATCCTGCTCCCCCATACGTTGTTCTTTACTCTCTTGCACTCTCTTCCTTCCCTGATTTTATTTTATTCTCACAAATATTAAACCTATTTTTCTATAATATTGCCTATCTCTCTCTCTCTCTGTCATCACACCATTATTGAAGAAGGATAGCAAGATGGAAGGAATCCATTTCTCATCCAAGAAAGAAGAAGAAGATCCCACCATTGATATAGTTAATAATCACTCAAATATTGCCTCTACTAGATCCACTAGCCAGAATATTCCTGCATTTTCCACTGATCAAGCAGCCAGCTCAGTTTCTCCACATCATGATGGAGATTGCGAGGCTGGTCATGAAGCGCTGTTGCATAAAGATAGTGGACGTGAAAGATTGAAGAAGCATAGAGAAGAGGTAGCAGGCAGGGTCATGATACCAGATACATGGGGTCAAGAGGATTCGCTCAAGGATTGGATCGATTGTTCCGCCTTTGATGAGTTGCTAGCCCCCAATGGAATTTCATCAGCTCGCGAATCCCTTGTTGCTGAGGGACGTAAAGGAAGCTCTCCAAGGTTGGGGATAGCAAGTAGGTATTGATGATCACGATCAATAATATTATCTTCAATTAATAAACCTTTCCCTTGATTACCAGCTAGCTAGATCATATATATAATTAGCTATCTAGCCAGCATGTGTTGATGATCTTATTAATTATTTCTTGATCTTATATATAAACTAAGGGACATGATAGATTAAACCTTAAAGCAAAAACATGATTAGTGTGGCTTAATTATGGCTAGGTGGAAGTGTGTTAATTAGCTGTTCAAGGATATATGTAAATTAATCTCAAGTTTAGGATTTGTATTGGAGTGAGAAAAGGCTTCTTATGCACTTAATTACTTGTAGTCTGCCTAGTAAATTACTTGCTGTTCTAATAATTAAGATGATTAAAACCATACTTGGTTCGAGGTATTGTTTTATTAATTAGCGCACGCATACACGCGTTAATTAAATTAATAGCTAAGTAATTAATACCGTTAATTAATTGCTAAAAAATCAATCATCATTCTCGTTCGTAATTATAAATATTAAACATTCATATATAGTCGATATAATGATCACCTAGATTTTCCTCTTAAATTACACTCAGGCAATGGAGTTGGATATCGAGAACGATCATTGCAATAAGAATAAATCAAATGTTCAATCCTAAATTTCTCCATTTTCCCCTTTCTCTCAGTTGTCAAACCATTGAAGGAATTCAAATCTGTGGCATTACCACACGTTTCAGCAGCTGACTGATCTTCTCGGGCTGGGTTGGCAGAGCATCCGTACAGCACAAAACTGGAATATTTAGCAATGAAAGGAGCATATTTATAATCAACCTTGTTTTGGCCTCCACCTGTTGCCCAGCTAGATCCATCCCATACTGTAGCAAATAAATTCATAGCCTTAGAGGGAAAATCTCCACCCATGGCATCAATCTTTTGAACCACTCTAACAGGAACATCATCCACGTAGTAAACGATCCATGTACCGGTCCAGAGAATACTGTACGAATGGAAATCTTGAGTAGGATCAAACCAGAGTGTGTACCTCTCTTCACGTCCCCTACCTGTACTTCCATTGCCATATAAATTGGTTTGGAGGGTCCAAGGTTTGCCTCCAGTATTTCCCAAGAACTCAAAATCAATTTCATCGTGATTAGCTGTGTACTCATCAGCATTTGATGTGTAATAAGAGACAACAACTCCAGCGGTGTAATTTCCTGGTAATTTGATGGAAGCACTGAAATATGAATAGAGATACGTGAGTTGTGACGCAAAACCAGAACCTGAACTTTGATCAAGGGAAATTTGAACTGATTTTCGTTCATCGTCAAGAAAAATCACATGATCATTCCCAAATAAACGAATGAATGATTCATTGAACGATGAAGTAGGTAAACCATGTGATGAGAACCCAAGAACACAGGAAGGGATGAAGGCCATGCAAAGAATAAAAAACCGTAAACAAGAAATATTAAACAACATTTTTCTTCTTAATTAGCTAGGGGTTGAAGATGAAAAAGAAGGAAAAGAGAGATGGTAAATACCAAAGAGTGGAGCCTTTAAAGACTACTTGAGGAACAGGGCCTTAATTATTGGCCTTCCCTCCAGGAATCTCAAAAAATATTCCAAAATTTAATGTTACTACCATATTTATTTCTTTCCCTCCAAAATGAAGAGTTCGACAATAATTACATGCTTAGAGTAAAGTAGAATTTTCCAATATTATAGCTGAAAAAAATAGAAAAACGTTGCCAAATTTAAATTTTGCATATTTGAGATAATTAATTTCCCTTGAATCATATATATATTGTCGTTTGATTTTGTTGTGCCAGTAATAAAAAAGGATACAGCACGCAAAAATATTTTAATTCTCATAAAGAATTGATCATCCAGCTGGGCTTTATCTACTGCGTAATAATATAAAAAAAATATTTAATTTCCTCATGCATACCATAAATACACAAATATTTATTCTTAAAATATCTGTGATATATAGTGGAAATGGTTGGCCAAGAGGAAAGAATTTTCTTAATAGATTATCCGAGGAGAAAAACATCTTATTGAATGTTTGGAAGTCTGCTCCTGATATCTCTCGGACATGCTAATAGATTTAAAATTTAATACCAAGTTCAGGATAACTATATTAATAATGACTATGTTGATCATAATTATGCTTCACGTACGCATGCATGAGAAGGATCGGATAGGTATAAAAAAGAGAGTAATGTTAACCGAATATCTTTGTCGAGATCATATATATATTTGAATATATAAGAATCCCGTGCATTGACGTTAATGAGTTGAAATTCTTTGAAAAATAAATTTGGAAAGGATGTAAATATTGAAGATTGGGGCTGCAGGTTGCAAGAAATACTTTTTTTTATATAATTAAAATTATTATTTTTTTACTATGTAAAAGATAAATAAATAAATAAAGAGTTTGCCTTCAACATCAAAAAGAAAGGATATGGTCTCTCTCTTCTTGTATTTATGGGCTCGTCTTGTATTTTTGAACCTTCTTATCTGATTCTAAATGGACCCTCTGTATCTTAATCCAACTAGTATCCTTCATGCACGCATGCGTATCATATCCTAAATTTCTTCTAATCTATCCTCATTTCTAAGGTCACAAGATTTATAAGGTCACGAGCTACCAAATATATATATATATATATATATATATATATATATATATGATAAGCTTTTTAAATGAAACAGAATCTAAAACCCTACAGCAAAAGTTAATTTGCAGTTCAATATTAATGTCTCATTAATTATGGGTTCCCTTGCTTGTAGTAAAATTAAAAGATGGCATTTAATCATCTAGCTAGACATCAAGAGGAAAGACAACAATGATCAATCTGTGAAGTAAAACATTGTGTGGTTGTTGTTTATCCATTATTTCTCCTCATATCCAATATCTGACATATATAGATTTGTTCATCTGTGGGGACATTTCGCAGCATCATTCTGGCCAAGGAAGCATCCTGCTGTTTCACGTAGGCAGTGTCCAAGTGCTTTGCATTTCATGGATTACGACATAATGCTTCCAAGTAACTCCAGCAATTCAGAGATTCGATTTAATCTGTGTGATGAAGGATTTGCTGCTGCTGCTGCTGTTTGGAACCACTTCTGATCTGGATGTTCATTGTACTAGGCTCGGGGTTCATGCACAGTGCTTCACTAGACACCAGAACAATGTTGGGAGTGGTACGTATAAATATATTCAAGTATATATTATTTTCATTTTACACTCTAATTGTCGAGGTTTGAAAGATACAAGAAATCTACAGCCTTAATTTAATATTTTATTTTCTTTTATTTCTTATACTTGTTTAGGATTCTGAATGTTTTTCTTGGAAATGTTAATTTCAAACTTGTTTAAAGAGTTGTAATTCCTTTTAAAAATGCAGATAATTAGATAAAAAAATTTATTCAGTTAATATAACTAATATTAAGATCTTCTTATAAAAATTCAGTGATCTTAGACACAAGCATTATACCGATGTTAAAAAGGGAATTTGATTTATTTATAGAATGTTGAATTTGATTCAATGCCATTCTTTTTTTAAAAAAAAAATTGATTACATGAAAAACAGAATTTAAATGGAAAGGGAAAAAAATGAGTTGAACATGGGCGGGCGTCCAAGTCAGCTAAAAAAAATCAATTAAAAATTTGTTAATTAGGTAGATTAGTGACGACTAATAAAATACTAATTATTGGCTGGCTCCAATCCAACTAGGTTATTTCTAGTGTTCATGGCCAGTGGTGGTAGCACTTGGGGCATCAGTCTTTCGCTTTAAAAAGAGCCGCCTCTTCCCTTTCAAAGATCCCAAAAGCCACCAGCAACACCTCTTCAAGTAATATCAACACCACCTCTTCTCTACAACATCGTACTCTCCGCCTCATCTGAAGAAACCTCGCCACCCCACCAAAGTAAGCTCCTTTTTCTCCCTAGTGTTAGGTTATTTTTCAGTGGTTTGATTCTCTTTGAAGTTTATGTTGTTTTGCTTTTCTTTTCTTTTATGTGATGTAGTTCTTGATTCTATGGAATTTGTGGGGTATGTAAAATGTCTGTGTCTTTCAGAAAGTGGGAACCTCTCTCTCGCCCCCCCCCCCCCCCCCATATCTTGTTTTGGTCGACAAGAACAAAACAAGTTTGAGTCTTTAATCAATTTGTGGTTCCTGTTTTTCGTTTTGTTTTCTAAATATTGAGGTTTAATGGAAAGGAAAAATACTGATAACAACATCTTATTAATAGCCCTTTGATTTATTTGACGTTTTTTTCAAGCCACTCGCTTGATTCTTAATTCTTACATGTTTCATTAAAATTCTCTTACGATTTTTTAACTAGTTAGGTCTAGGATATTGGGTTTAGTCTTCAAATGGGTGATATTTTGGAAAGAAAGGGAAAATTGAGAAACTGGGTTTGGAAGTGTAACACCAGTAGTGTCAGGAGTCAATCAATTGGTGAAAATGAGAGTTTTTATATTTTTTTCGCGCCTCACCCTTGTGATTAGGGCTTATTTGGGCTGTGAAAGCTCTAGTCTAAAAGGTTTTTTTCTCTCACTTTGCAACGAAAAGGAACCATCTTGCTAGCTGATATTGCATTGTTTGTCGTGGAGCTAATTCTTGTGTTTTGTTCCTGTGTTTTCTGGAGCTTGCTGCAAATTATGTTTTTGTACATGCTAAGCTGGGAATGTTTTGAATCTGGGTTGCCTATGATATCAAGTTTTTCTAGTTCCTTATTATTACTGCTAAACTTCTTTAGCAATTAGCATGCTAACTAATTTTATGAACTTCGATTTACAGAAGAGTAGGGGATTGTTATTTCTCTTTCTTTCCAAGAATGAGTAGCTGATCTTGGCTTTTACTTCCTTTATGTTATCTTTTATAAGATGGAGCCTCGAGTGAAGAGCAGAGAGCCATTAGCTTGCTCTTCTCATAGTGCTCCAAACATCAAATGCCTTCTCATTGTAGGAATGGATTATTTGGTTCCATTTTGTTGTGAATATAAGTGAGGCATACATGCTAAATATGATGTGATCGTATGCTTGAAGGTGTTTAAGAATCCATGGGCTAGGAGCAGGGAGCCTTTTTTTTACTTGTTCTTAGGATTTCCTTGCTCAATACTTTTGAATTTTGATCAATGCTGCTTTTCCTGTCAATAATGATGCAGCTTCCTTAGCATGTCTGATTCGTTTTGTTGTGGTGCTATACAAATATAAAAACCTCTAATGAGATGGCTGTTGTGTAAAACTGCCAATGAATGATTCAACAATGGTCTTTATAAAATGGAATTTGGTACCTTGTCCTGCAATTCATTTCTTGCTGTAGGGTGACAAGAATTAGGGCTTTCAAATTCCATGCAAAAAGAATGGAACCATTCGATTCTTACAAGTATCAAAACATCTTATTAACCAGCTGACAATTTCTATTTTGTGTTCTGGGGTTAAGATGACAACAGTGAACGCTCCCTTCCAAAGTGTGCTCAAAACTGCACTCCAAAATCGGTTTACCAGCGCCACTGTCAAGAGCCCATCCTCACTTGGATCAGTAAGGAGTGTCTCTAAGTCATTTGGCTTGAAATGCTCCCCCAATTACAAAGCATCAATGGCAGTGTACAAGGTTAAGTTGATTACACCAGAAGGCACAGAGCATGAATTCGAAGCTCCAGATGACGTGTACATCCTAGATGCCGCTGAGAATGCAGGAATTGACCTGCCTTATTCTTGCAGGGCTGGGGCTTGTTCTACCTGTGCTGGGAAGGCAGCATCAGGTTCTGTCGACCAGTCTGATGGTTCATTCCTCGATGAGAATCAAATGGGGGAGGGCTATCTTCTAACTTGCATTTCCTATCCAACTTCTGACTGTGTGATTCACACTCACAAGGAAGGTGATCTTTACTGAGGGCTTTTGCAGTCAGAAATCGGAATTGACTTGGAATGTAGTTCTGTGATTGTTATGGATCATTGAAATGATGGTAAAGGCTGTCATAGACCTTTATTCCTGTAGGGATTTCGTCTTTGTTGTGTAATTCCAATATGGTTTCTTCTACACGGTACTGTAGTAAATAAATAGATGCTGCAATTGATTTCTGAAGTTTTCAGGGGCGATCTAAATCTAATTCACTCTTAACTCTCAAAGTTGAAACTTGCAAGCATGGCTGCAAAGAAATTCAGAAGGTGACAGCTAAAAGGTAAATACAAGGCAAGAAAACCAACAGAAACCAACATTCATGCATAAGCAAAAATAATATTGGGGTTTCAGTGAAATAAAGAATGGGGCATGGCCACTTCCAAAACATACAATTTTTGGGATGAGCTTTCTTTATGCCCTTGAGATGGATAAAAAGGTGGTTTCCATGGTCGACGTGTACTCGTGTTATCATAAGCCTAGCCCAGGACATTCAAGAGATAAAACGAAACTGGATAGATTTTAAAGAGTTAGATTAGATTTTAAGCTGCAAATTCAAATTATTCTCCAGCCACTTTTCATCAACAAACAAGAGCACATTTTGTATAGAAAAGATTGTAAATATCGATTAAAAGAGGCGAAAAAAATTGAGGCATGAAACCCTTTTCCTCCCTTGGTCAGAAAGAAAATTATAGTTGCTTTGTCTTTGATTCCTTTTGCTATGGTTTTGTAACAGTTCTTTCTCCATTTGAAAATCTTGTCAAAAAGTAGAATAGAGAGCATATCGAGACAAGGGGTTGTGGCCAGATCAATTGGACTCTAGATACAAATCATGCAGAGCAACCCTTGCAATCAAAACATAGCAACCACCCTGAAAAAAAAAAAACAGATGAGGTTTTGCTCCTGAATCATCAAAAACAAATCTAGGAATTGATGGAATCAGGGCCTTGGAAGTAGAACTAGGGATTCAGGGGGTGTTTGATGGTTTAACCCCGTGTCGCCAAAGGGAAAGCACACACGTCCTTGGTTTTGATTTGAGAAACCAGTGCCGACAATGAAAGAAAAAACAGAAAAACCCTGGCTGGCCCCTGCCCCCCCCCCCCCCCCCCCCCTCCAATCCCTCGGCTGAACCTTCTGAGGCCGTGACGACTTTCCGCGGGTCTCTCGTCGAAATCCATCATATCCTCATGGAGGGAGGCTGCTGCCTAACACCTCTGTTGTGTTTGTGGTTTCACTATCCCACATCGAAACGTATTGCACAAAAGAGTGTAGACGCACAGTATAAAAAGAGAAGCATGAGAGATAACAAAGCATACCTTTCTCGGCCTTTTGGCTAAGATCAAGTGTAGTATCTGTTCTTATCAGTTTAATATCTGATACGTGGACCAAAGGTCCATACGATATTAAATTAATTTTTCAAGGGGGAGGGCCCGAGACGGTAGCTTGCTATCGGGGTTCTCAAGCGTCGCTTTTGTGTTGCACTATTGCATTGGCCCGGCGCACCCCTCCAATTCTAGTCAAAAACTATTTATGTTATTGTCTCCCAAGACGAACGGTTTACGGGAGGTTCCCAACTTTAAAATATATGGGCTTTCTGAAGGTTACGCTTTGATCAATTTTTATTGTCGTTTTCTCGTTAGGGTTTTTGTTTTTGTAGCCCATGGATATGATCAGCCCGAAGGCTATTGGTGAAAGTAGAATGAAAATTGAATCAGATGGGCATATTCTTAGGTGCAGTCATTGTGTCCTAGTGTTTTGCAGAAGCCACAAGCCCCACATACACAATCTCAAGACATTTTGGTCTAGGTTATTAGACCTTTATATCAACTTGGGTCAATTATGGGAACCCTAACATACAGGAGAAACAGAACTTGCTCACAGCTCTCGAAACGATAACCAACACATTCTCTACTAAATCACTTGTGGGGCTTGGCCTCCACCAGTCACCTCCATTGGACATTGCATCTGGACCTCATCCAGTATATAGCCCATAAATAGCTAGAACTAGAAATATCTGAAAACAGCAAGTTCTGTCTTTTAGATCTCTTACTTACAGTTCCCAAAAGAGAAGAGCCTGCATCTTTTCATAATAGCTCGAAAATCAGCAAAATCTACATTAAGCAAACTGGCACCTGTGGAAGCAAAAAAAATCGCACCATTAAAAGAGGAAAAAGAAAAAAAAAAAACACTGCTGAATATGGTTGAGAAAGGAAAGGAATAAAAGACAGGAGACGGGCCTAGAGACACCGGATAAAGCCCAAAAAACCTTAAAATACAAGGATTTTAAGATACATAGGGTGGATATTGCCCCACAAGTGAAGGTTTCAGGTTCAAATCCCCCGCTAGAGAATTATAAATTGGGTGGAAAAAAAAAAGTATGGCTCATTAGAATTTAGGATGGATAGAGGGTTTGTTCGGTATTGTCTTTCAATCTAAGTTTAAATTCGAGCTCCCATTAGATGAATGTTTCAAACAAACATGATCAGATTCGTTTACAAAATTCTTTCCAGCAAAATCACAAGGACAGGTTTGCAATTTTCTTACTAATGAGATGATATGGATTTTAGATTACAACTGAAATTTAAGAAATCATGAGAAACAAGGAAACGTGCAGTGATATGGGAGAATATGGAATGCCATAAAGGATGGAGTGGTCTTGGCATTCATTGGGTTTTTCAAACCGTGCTCTGCCCCCAAACCCTGAAAAAGATGTCAAGGGTGATTTTTTTGCTAGGTAAAAAAAAAAAAAAAATGTGTGTGTGTGTTATCCTAACAGGAAGTGTTTGCAATGGATCGTAAGTTGAAGTTAGCTTGAAGATTTTGTGGAGGATGATGAGACCAAGATGGACAAGAATCTTCAACAAGTGGACGAGGCTGCCTCAGAGCTAGTGCGTTGTTTTTCTGGAGGAAAGTTTAACTTTATGGTTTCAAAAAGACTAAAAGCACATATTCGAAAGACCAGTTTTGATATTTAGCCTTCGCATCTTGATCACCGAAATCTCTTTGCGTTCCCCTGACATCTTTAGAGGTTGAGCAGGAGACAGAATCGGTGAGGCACCATTTCCTTTTTTGTTTCTCGTGATCTCTGAAAATCTCAGTTGTAATCTAAATCTAAATTAATTTTCCTTGAAAGAATTTTGTAAATGAATCTATCCTTCTTGGATTGTTTAAAAAATTCATCTGATGGGAACTCAGGATTGAAATATCCATGGATAAATACATCAAGCTTGAATCGAAAGACAACACAGAACACCCATTTGTCCATCCTAAATTCTAACGAGCCATACTAATTCTTTCAAAAAAAAATCCCATTTTTACTGCCAAAGTCCATTTATCTATTTGGTTGATGGGATTCCTCGTGCCTGGATAACGCTTGAGTGACATGTCTGGGCTACGTTTGAACAGTGATTTTCAAAATATATTCGAATTAGAGTTTCATGTATTTTTTTAAACAATCCAGAAACATCAAGAAATTATTAATTTAATGGTTTCTTATAAACATACTTTTATAAAAATCTTCTAATGGGAACTCAAAGTTGAAACATCTTGGAAATATTCGATTGCTGTAATTATGTTTTGTTGAAATCCAGTGTTGGTGAATTATGATGAGGCCTCGATTTAACACTTGATAGTGAAGCAAAAATGATCCAGCAGGACCAGCACCTTTTTTCAAGAAGCTTGCATCGCAAACAAGGTTTGGCCCTTCGATTATCATATCAATGCTTGACCTCTCAGTGCCTTCAATCCAACATTAGTTGAAAATCATGAAGAAAAAAAAAGAAGGGGAAAGCGACTCGTCTTCTTTTATATTCCTTTCTTTTCCATTAACTTTTTTGCATGTAGCAGTCTCTCATTCAAATGGACAAAACCCTTTGTAGTGCGGCATTTATGGTGCTAGATGCGTCCCTAGTTTTCCAGATAGTCCTGTTCAGTTAATGTTTGACGATAAAAATAAATAAATATAGAAATGATAAAAACATGCTTAATTGGTTGTAGTGACAAAAATAAAAATATGGTATATATTTAGAATGAATTTCTATCATTAGATTCAAATCAACATTCACTCTCTATCATAGTCTGTTGTACATCAAGATAGTGACAAAATACTACGTATTAATAAAAATCATGCTCGTATGTAATGAGTATCTTCAATCTTTCCTTTTTTTCTTTCTGGAAAAAGTCTGGTCATTATTTGTAGCCCTTCAAGATTAAGCTTTTCATGAACATCTCACGAAAGTGAAGAATTTAGTATAATCTTCTGGGCCATAGAAAATGGCCACAGATATCTTTTCAGTGTAATTCTATTGGGGAATAGCAAAAAGCCTCTTTCCAATCCATCTTTAACACTAATGGAGAGTTCAGTATTTTCCTTTCTTTTCTTTTTTAACAAGCACTATGTTCCTGGTGGACAACATCAGCCATCAAACGATGTCTTGAGATCTGGTTTCTGGTAGTTGGTACTCTCACAAGTGTGTTACTCTGTTTTTAAGGTAAGGAATCATTATTAAAGTGCTGATGATTTAATCGACGGGTGTGTGATTTTAGTAATCCAGTGGTAGAACATGGCTTGGGACCACATTAAAACTTCTTTTTTCATTTTGAAGCCATCGCATCCAATTCAGTGAGAATTTATTTTTCATCGAAATTCGATGAAAAGCACATGATTCCATCGTGGAATGTGTATGGATTAGATCTCTGTCAACAGAATTTTATCTAGAGATAAAATATCCATGCAAGACTTCAAAATCAATAAAATATTTCCATCTTGGAACCTGGCATGTGATTTTGAAGACACAGATGTTTTAACCGTCAGGACAACTTCTTCCATGTCCAAACCCTCTCATCGTTCTTCATACCAGTGAAGTTAAAGTCTCACATAATCGCATTGCAATACAATGAGAGTGTCATGCATGACAATGTTATTAAACCTAGCATTGTCCGGTGAATCAATTCAATGGCTCGTTAATACGGGACTGAACTCAAGTCCAGGGTAAGTAGATTAACCTGATAAATCAATTTATTTTTTTATTTATTT
>Ga0325404_1001847_pt1 | contig 22472 bp, 12 predicted proteins | sample PopdelMetagenome_18_FD_205664 | JGI IMG/M metagenome (GOLD analysis project Ga0325404, IMG submission 205664) | Populus deltoides microbial communities from Bellville, Georgia, United States - Xylem-Control-R1 | ecosystem: Host-associated > Plants > Phyllosphere > Stem > Wood/Secondary xylem...
AGCAAAGTTATCAGGTAAGCGTGATAAAACCGCATTTTTGAATTTTTAAAAAAGTTTTTCTTAATTTTTTTTATTTTGATATTATTTAAATATACAATAATAAAAATAAATTTTAAAAAATAAAAAAATATAATATTTAAATTCCCTCAAGTTTGTCGAGAATGACCTTCTTCTTTTTTCTCCTCTTGGATTTTGTGTCTAGCATGTAAAGTCTCAAAGGAGCCCTTTAATTTTCTTTTCTTTTCACATTTGGTTTATAATCTTTTTATTATTATTTATTTTATTTTAAATAATTCATTAAATTAAAATTTTCTTTCAATTTTATCCTTATTTATTTTTTTTATATTTCACATATGATCCTCGTTCTTTTTATTGCTATTTTTCTTATCATTTTCTTAATTGAACTTGGTTTCAATTGCATCCCTAAATATTTTATTTAATTTTATTTTAATTTTAGATTTAATCCTTATTCTTTTAATTACTATTTATTTTGTTTTGTATCCTTTTTTTTATTGAAACTTTCTTTTTCAATTTCATACCTTGATATTTTGTTGATAAGGATTTTGTTAATTGAGAATTTAGCTTCAAGATTTTTTCAGGTGTACTTTTTATGCGATAATTTTAGTCTTAAAACCCAGGCCATGAATTTGAAAAGTTAGCCCAACATAGGTTCTCCAAGTCCATTTTTACAATTGATTTTTTTATATTTTATTTTTCTATGAGATTATCTCAATATCATGTGTCGTGTTTCAGGTTTTGTGGTTTAACCAAAGTTGACTTGGTGCAAGGTTGTTTTGTTTAATTTATCTGTTGTTGTCTCATGCCAAGTTTGTTTTATTTGGGATGGTTTTAAAATTATTTTTTTACAATGTCATCCTCATTCGATTGTTTTCTATAGATTTGATCCTCATTTTTTTATTGTTATTTTTTTAATACTTTGACAACTTTTTTTAATTTGTATTTTTTTTATTTTATTCTTAAATATTAAATTGGTTAGATATTGAGTTTCTTGATTGTACATGGATCTAGAATTTCCTAGGTTATAATTTGATCCTCTTTAAGTATTTTTTTTCATATCAAATTTGATATTCATTTTTTTATTGTTTTTTTTACTTTGACAAATTTTTTAAATTAATTTTTTTTTATTTTATCATTCAAAATTAAATTGATGGAAAATTGAGCTTCTTGATTGAGCTCAAATCTAGAATTTCACGGGTTGTAAGACTTTGAGATCAACTTAGATTTAGAAGATTTGCCCAAGTTTACTTGTTTTGTTTTTCTTTTATTTTAAGATTTTTTTTATTTAGTTTTATATTTCAACATTTATTCAATTGGAGTTAGGCTTCATTATTTTTATTTATTTTTGTTCTATAAATTTTTTCACCGGTTTTGAAAATGATCTGTGTTATCTCGGTTTCTTTTATTTGTCATTTTTTGTTGAATTTACTTTAGCAAAATTTTAAATTAATATTTATTTTTATCCTTCAATATTAGATTGGTTGGTAATTAGTTTTCTATTTCAATTCCATCCTTTAAAGTTGGAGTTTTCAATATTAGGCTTCGTGATTTTCTTTGACTTCTTTCTATTCATTTATCTTGATCTCATCACTTAGACTGTAAGTTTGACAGATTAATTTGGATTGTTTTAAAATTAAATTTCATAATTTTTATTTTATTTTATTTTTTTAAGTTATCTCATCACATGATCCGGGTCACAGTATTTTGTTAGCTTATCTTGTTCGTTGGTTGATTTTTTTTTAATTTGACTTTTTGTAATCCCATTCTTTTACGTTGGATTTTTTTGAAGTTGGACTTTAGGTTTTGTTTTCATTTTGTTAGCTTATCAAGGTCTCATGCTTTTTTTGGTTGGCTCTTTACTTTTCCTGTTTTTTTTTTTTTTCCTTTTGACTAGTTGGAATCTTAGTGTTTTAATTTTGGTTAATATTTTTTTTTACTTTTCATGATCTTTTTATATTTAAACTGGCCCATTTATTATTGTTATTTGGTCTTTTATTATCTAAATAAATTATATTATTTGATTTCACTAAACACTTTGTAAAATCATATTTTAATAAATTAGTGTAGTAAATCATATACATACATACATACATACATACATACATACATACATATTTTGGTTAATATTTTTTTTTACTTTTCATGATCTTTTTATATTTAAACTGGCCCATTTATTATTGTTATTTGGTCTTTTATTATCTAAATAAATTATATTATTTGATTTCACTAAACACTTTGTAAAATCATATTTTAATAAATTAGTGTAGTAAATCATATACATACATACATACATACATACATACATACATACATACATACATATATATATATATATATATATTTTGGTTAATATTTTTTTTACTTTTCATAATCTTTTTATATTTAAACTGGCCCATTTATTATTGTTATTTGGTCTTTTATTATCTAAATAAATTATATTATTTGATTTCACTAAACACTTTGTAAAATCATATTTTAATAAATTAGTGTAGTAAATCATATACATACATACATACATACATACATACATACATACAGATATATATATATATGTGTGTGTGTGTGTGTGTGTGTGTGTGTGTGTGTGTATATATATCATGTTTAAATTATTAATATGTAATATAATTTTAAAATATAGAATTATATCCTTTAACGTCATTTACGATCTGTACCAAGTGTAAATTATTAATAATTATGATTTAAAAATCTTCATCAAGAGTTTCATAATTTAATAATTATACAACCGCATAATTATTTATAATTTAGAACGCCGTAAAAAATCAATCAGGTTGATAATTTCCATTAATGTAATTTAATAATTACATTATTTTATTCCAAATCCAACTATAGTGTATATTAATTCAAACACTTAGTTATATTAAAAATCTTCATCAAGAGTTTCATCAAAAAAGTTTTTTTAACATTTATATAATTTTCACTAGCATAAAAGTCTTCTATATTCATCTATTCAAGTTGATATATAAGGGTTAATTAGTTTTTTTTTTCTGAAAAAATAAACATGGTTGTTATGGATATTGTAGTTAAAATGAATCAAATTTACAATTAAAAAAAACTAAAAGAGAATGAGTTTTTACTACGTGTCTGTCTGTTTGGCATTGCAGATTGTGTGTGAGGTTGAGAGTTAGCCACAATGCCAAACGTTTGGTTAAGTTTTTTTTAGTTTTGTTTTGGTGGGTCCCATAAAAAAATTGTGACGAGAACGGGTTCAACAAAAGCACAAAAATTATGCTTTGCACAAATAGCAGCAGCTTTGAACCTCAGTTTCTTCCACCACCGACCACAAACAATAAGGCCCTGTTTGTTTGCTGGAAAGTAGTTTTCTTTTGGAAAGTAAATTCCGGGAAAGTGAATTCTGGAAAAGTGTATTATTTTTTGATGTTTGGTAGTGTGATGGAAAATAAGTTGGAAAACACTTTCCAGTGTTTGGTTATGTTATGGAAAATGAGCTGGAAAATAACTTATTAATGTTTTATTTTTTTCAAATTTATTAAAATAATGAGGAACAAATCTTACAAATTAAAAAGTTGAATGAGAATGAAATTGAAAAAAAAATAATTTCATAAATTATCTCAAATAAAATAAATAATAATCAAAATAACAGAAATCAAATCTAAAAAATAAAAAAAAAAATTGAAAGATGAAGAAATTAAAATAATAATAATTAACATTTCATAAATTATTTCAAATAAAATTAGTAACAATCAAAAGAATGAGGACCAAATTTGATAGATAAAAAATTTCAATTAAAAAACGATAAGGAAAAAGCAAATAAAAATTATAAAAATATGGACCAAAATTAATATAAAAATTAAATTCTAAGAGATGAAATTGAAAAACAAATATTCAAAACAAAATATATATAGCAATCAAAAGTTTGAAGACCAAATTTGATATAATCAGCAAATAATATGACATTTCTAAATTTGTCACAACTTCCGGAAAGTGTTTTTTGCCCAAAATAAAAGGAAAATACTTTTCTAAAAACCAAGCCAAATTTTTCATTGACCGGAAAGTGTTTTCTATTAACCGAAAAGTGTTTTCCATTGACCAACTTTCCTAATAGCAAACAAACACAGGAAAATTTGGAAAGTAATTTTCCAAAAACTATTTTCCAAAAAATAAACACAATGTAAAATAAAATAAAAAAAAGGCCAGTGGAGGAAAATCAAACTTCCCAACCTTGACGATTCCTCTAAAAAAGCAGAGCACAAAGAGTCAGTTGCATAAGTGTCAATTACTGATATTCGTACAATTTTTGTTGGTTTAGAGTGTTGGATTGAGTTTGATAAAAATATGGTGTGAGTTTGGTTTGGTTTCTATGCTCACTAAACTTGACTGGATGATCCATTTTCTTGATGGGTTTCTCTTTTTCTCGAATGATTGCTATAAGATTCGCATTGAAAATAAAGCTGAGAGTATATAGTGAGAGCATCTCCAATAGGAAATGCTATATTAAAGAGCCAAATGGAGAAAATAGCTTTTTGAATAGTGTAAATATAGTTTTTTTGATTATGTGCATTCCAATGGTAAAAAGCTATTTAGAAAAGCCAATTACATTTTAATATATTTCATGTTAAATTAATTTTAATATAATTATATAACTAATTTAGATATTTTATATATAATATAATTATGATGTTTTAATTATATAATTAATATGAGTAATTTATAAAAGTAATATAAAATTAATAAAGTAATATGAAAGTTAAAAGATATAATTTAAAATTGAATTTAAATTTTATTTATATGAATATTTTTAATTTTAAGTTTTATATGTTATTGTTAAAAATTTAATTTTTTAAAAGTAAATTCAAATTCAAACTTTGAAAAAATGACCGCCAACATTTTAAATTTTAAAATTTTAAATTTTAAAAAAATTACCGCCAACATTCTAAGATTTTACAGTTTGAAAAAATAATCCATCTATAAATATTCTCATATATCTTAACATTTTTTCTCGTCATTTTCTTCTCTCCAATCTTTATTATATTTCATTAAAATTCATCATGAATCATTCTAATTTTAATTTTTATGATGCTTTTGATTTTGATGATTACACTCCTGTGTTTGTTTTTCAAGTTGCTACTGCTGTGGTTGCTGAAGAAGAATCGAATAATCAAGAGCGGAGAACAGGGTATCGTGGCTCTATTCCTGGTCACAATATTGTCAATCGTAATAGAAAGGAAGGTGAGTTAAGGTTATATAATGATTGCAGAAAATCCTAAATTCACTGAAAGTCAATTTCGAAGAAGATTTAGGATGAGTTGTCGTCTTTTTCTTCGGATCGCAAATGCAGTGGAAGCTCATAATCCATATTTCAAATAAAGGACAGATGCTCTTGGTGTTCTTGGTTTATCTCGCCTTTAAAAGGTAACTGCAGCTCACAGAATACTTACATATGGTATTCCTGCAGATCTTACTGATGAATATCTTCGAATTGGAGAAACCACTGCGATAGAAAGTCTTAGAGCTTTTGTCAAAGCAATCGTAGAAGTTTTTTGTGATTGGTATCTAAGGGCACCAAACGAGGCTGATATTTTTCGATTATTATCAATTGGAGAGCAGTGTGGATTTCCAGGGATGTTAGGGAGCATTGACTGTATGCATTGGAAATGGAAGAAATGCCCAATTACATGGCATGAGGTGTATACTAGTCATTGTCGTGAACCAATTATAATTCTAGAGGCGATGGCTTCACAAGATCTTTGGATATGGCATGTCTTTTTGGAATGTCTGGATCATTAAATAATATTAATGTTCTTGATTGGTCACCTATCTTTGCTGCACTTGCTAAAGATCGTACTGCTCCAGTCAATTATATAATTAATAGGCATGAATATACAATGGGATACTATTTAGCAGATGAGATTTATCCTAATTGGTCAACCTTTGTTAAGACAATCCCAAGACCATTAGTAGCGAATAGAAAATATTTTGCAAGCAAGCAAGAGTCTGCAAGAAAAGATGAGGAGCGGGCATTTGGGGTGCTCCAATCTCATTTTGCAATTGTACGTGGACCTGTTCGATACTGGGATGAAGAAACGCTTGCATATATTATGAAAGCTTGCATAATAATGCATAATATGATTATTGAGGTTGAAGGAGCAATGAACCTTAGATTTGACCATGAACATGAAGTCAATTCCTTTATATCAGTGTCATATGGTGAAATATTAGAACTACATGATTTTCTTCAAGCTCATAATCGAATTAGAGATAGAGCAACTAGCTCTCAACTACAAGAAGATTTGATTGAACATTTGTGGGAACAATATGACAACGAGTAGAATCTTTAGATTTGAACTTCTTATGTTATCATAATTTTCAAATTTTTTATGTTTTTTTTTTTTTTCATTATGGTTGTTATCTTTTAAGTTAATTAATCCTACTTATTATTGTTAAGTGTTAGAGGAACTTCAAAAAAGTATTATGAATTGATATCAATTTCATAACAATATATTTAAAATAACCAATAATTTTCTAAATATTTAATAAAAAATAGATTACATTACAATAAATTAATCATAGTTAATTAAATATTAAAACCCCTCTTTTGCATAATTTCTAACTTTCTATTTTAAAAATACGCTGCAAAAATTGGATCCAAATTAGAAATATCCATTTTCATAATTTGTTCTTCTTTCTCAATCCTGTCCAATTCTTGTTTCTTTTGACTTTGTTGATCATCATGGCTTGTTGCTCTAACATAATTTTCCTGTCTTGTTTCTTCTGATCCTCAATTTCAACTAGAGTATCCTTGAATTGTTGTAAGAGATTCGTTACAGTTACCTCCCCAACTTTATCTTTTCCTTGTCTACGTTTAAGTCGTTCCTTTGCAGCCTTCTGACCGATTGGTCTATCTTGATAAATCAATTGTTCACTATCTTCTCCTAAACTAACAGAATCAGGGGTAGATGGAGTTGATGAAACTAGACTTGCATTGACCTGACTTTTTTGTTTCTTGTTTGATTTTTTATGTTGACTTGCACGCTTAAATTGCCATTTTAGTTTTTTTTTTTAGATAACCCAACAATGTTCTAGTTGAAATCGTTTGCCAACGCAAGAAGCATACATTTTGAATTAATAATAAGCATTGCATCCTACTTGTTCTAACATAACAATTTGATCCTTTTTTGGAACTAAAAGAGAATTGATATACTGGTTTAATTGCATTTTCAACAAGACAAAATATAATTGATTTCAAATTAAAACAAACAATCAAAAATAAATTTTAAATATATCACTCTATCTTTTTATCAATATTAACTACCATTATTAATTCCTCTCAATTTTATCAAAGATAACAACATAAATAAAAATTATCTTCCTTAACCCATATTAAAAACATAAAATAATAAAGAAATAAAAATCATCATAAATATTAAATTAACAACAAAAGATCTAAAAAATCAAGAGATATAAAAGAGAAAATAGAAAAAGCTTTTAAACAAACATACCTTTTAATTTCAGCTAATTAACACTACCGATGTTATTAATTAACCGGAGAATAATTGATTCTTGTTTTTCTAAATTTGAGAGAAGGGTGAGGCACAATATAAAATTTTAAAATCTACAAATTCTTTCCTCCTGCATTTAAAAAAAATTCCTCCTGCATTTAAAGAAAAAAAAAGAGTTGTTGGCCAACGACTATAAAAATAGCTGTTGGCCAACAGTTATTTGTTTTTGCCATTTCTACATGGAAATGTAGAAATGGTTGGCCAGTGAACAAATAGCCAAAATAGCTATTTGTTTGGGTGCTGCGTTGGAGTGAAGAAATGAAAAAATAAAAGCTAAAAGTACACTTTTTAACATTTGGCTCATGCGTTGGAGATGCTCTGAAGGATGCAGGGGTGTTAAAATATTAGAAAGACTTAAAAGAAGAGAGAGAGATTCTTTTGAGACTGGACAGAGGAGAATAAAGAAAAAGAAGGGGTAGGAAGTGATGTAATAATAAAAAATAATTTATAAAAAATATTATTTATTTTATAATATAATAGTAGTAGTTAAATCTATAATATTTCAATTAAAAACTATCAATATTAATATATGTTTTTCATAATTATTTTATGACCTCAATTTGAACAGCTTGTCTGTTTGGGATTATAGTAGCGATGACGGTTTAAAGTGTTTTTCGCTTAAAATTGCAGTAAAATAATTTTTTTTCTTTTGTAAAAATTATTTTTTATATTGACACATGAAAACGATATGTAAAATAAAATAAAAAAATTATTTTTAAAAAAAAATTTCAAAATTTTTGAGAACGCGGACGTTCCCAAATGGTTACCAAACATATTAAATAATTTTTTTCAACCTCAATTTCAACCACAGTTTTAACCAAATATATATATTACCAAACCAGCTTCAACTAAAAATACTTTTTATAAAATATTTTTTTAAAACTACAACCACATCCTCGAAGCTCCCCCTCGCAAGTCAACGCGGATTATCTGTTCACCGAGCAAATCATTAAAAAAAAAAACAAAAAAAATAATTATTAGGTTGTGTCAAAACCCTTATCATCATATCTTTTAACAAAAAAACCACGCCACAAACCACCTCTTTCACTCAACACATGTAGTCGTGCTCATTGATGAATCAATGTCAAGCTGATTGTGGTTGAGGGCGTTGATGGCATCAGCAGCAGCGTGGCCTTGATCTCTCTAACACGTTGCTCTCTTCCATGATCCAGCAGGGGAGATCATGTTTAATTACACTGGCTTTAAGGCTGCAACTTTAGGGCCTTTGCTGGGCTACATGGTAAGATGAATAGTCTTCCTTCCACCTCCGATTAACTGCATGAACATTCCTCTTGAATGCATGGAATATGAGGTTGCCTTTTTTTGAAACATTTTTCTCATCAATTAATTGTATATGTTTATTTTCTTCCTTGAACTGCTTGCTTTTTATGCAAAAATGGTTTTCCCTCCATACCGTAGTTTGAGGTTAAGGTTTCGTGATGGTTTCTGTCATTGTTGTGTCTTGAGGGAGCGTTTCTAAACGCCGATCAATGAGCATTGGAAAACATGGATCAACCTGTGTTTTTAAAAAATTTAAAATTTTTAATTGTTTTTGTATGTTTTGAATCGTTTTAATACTTTGATCTCAAAAAAATAATTTTTTAAAAATAAAAAAAATATTATTTTGATATATTTTGAAACGAAGAATATTTTAAAAAGTATCCACAACCACATTCCAAGCAAGCCGGAACCTGTTTTTATGCATAAGATAGCTAGTATATATTAGGTTAGAACGCTGTCATTGTGCTTTTCTTTTTTACCTGCTTGTTGTTTTACCTTCCAGTTTTGCTTCAATTTTAAATTAACTGGGTGTTTGACCCTTTTTTTTTAATCGTTCATTTTCATCTTTCTTCATTTGTGATGCTGTCTTTTACCTTTGCCTCTAATTTAAGCTAAGATCGATCCTTTCATGGCTTCTTGTTCACATAACTTTCCTTGCTAGTTGCATATATATATATATATATATATATATATATATATATATATATATATATATACCTATTCTTTCTCTTTGTAGCTTTTGGTGTTGTTGACGTGAAAGTTTTTGGATCTCTCATTAAATTAAATGTGCTCTCTTTTTTTTTAATGAATTTCTTTCTCCTCCTTTCTCTTCCCATTTGCTGTTCCTTTTTTTTTTTTTTGGGTTTTTAACTTTTTTTTTTTGCTTTTTATCATGCAAGTTTCAAGCACACTTTTATTCTTCTTTTGGATTAGCACTATATATATATATATATATATATATATATATAAATGATCATGTTGAGCTTTTTTCTTTAACACGTAGGCCTGTTTATATTTGTATTTTAAAAGTGTTTTTTAAAAAAAATTAATTTTTTATATTTTTTATTTTAAATTAATTTTTTGGTATTTTCAGATTATTTTAATGTGTTAATATTAAAAATAGTTTTTAAAAAATAAAAAAATATATTATTTTAATATATTTTCGAGTGAAAAACATTTTAAAAAATAATTATTATAGCCCTCTTAAAAAACACATTCCAGTTAATTTTTTTTTTGTTTTATTTTTTCAGGGGACGATTTTGGATAGCTATCACTTTGTTATTTTCCAAGGCATACTCTTTTTTTTTTTTTAATGTTTTGTTTTTATATACTCTTTCGTTCTTTTACATTTATAAGGGATTTTAAACTTTTCCCTTGAAAATACACAAAACAATTATTTTGACTGAAATAAAAGCTGTTCATGCATAAGCATATATGCATGTAATTGTCTAGTAGAAAACAAGTTAACAAGGAAGGAACTGAGAAAAAAAAAAGTTGAGGAAATTACGTAGTTTTATACATTCTAAGCACATATTAAATAAGGGATCAGAGTATTGAAGTAATTTAATGGGAAAAGGGAAAGCCTAAAGTTGACATCAAAACATAAATTATAGAAATTTTAATTAAAATTAACATATATTGTTCAATTAATCTCCCTAAAAAATTCAATATGCCGGACACCTACCTACTAGTAACTCTCTATTAATGTTTGAAGCCTCCAACCTCTCCTGTTTCATTTAAAAGATCACATGATTTCAATACTTCATCATCCAATAATTTACTTAAAACTTCTCCACATAGTAAAATTTTTGATTAAAACAATTTTAATGCATGAAATTATTCTCATTATTTTTCATGTTCTTTAATAATTCCACAAATAATTTTTACAATGTTATATCCACCTAAACTTTTAATTCACCACAATTATAAGGGATTCTTATATTATTATAAAAAATTTCTAATAACTATAGGAAATTTAATTCCTTTACACCTAATTCAACACATCATTTCATTACTATTTTTATCACTATTTAAATGCAATTCATTAGTTTCTTCAAGCTTGAAGTTTTATTTCTTATATTTTCTATGGCTAAATTCACCTTTCTAAGAGGAGGATTGAAAAATCTCCAATTACATCAATTCAATTCATCCCTCAAAATTCTTTACCCTTGCCGAAAATTCAAGTAAAAATAGTGAAATGATTATTTTTCAACTTTTCATTTAATTAACTTTAACCCATTTATTTATTTTATTTTATTCTTTCATGCCAACATACAATACTCTAGCACAACTTCACAAATTACATCCACCATTTCTATTTATCTAAGAGTTTCATAATCACATATAATAATAACTAAGTATCAATTTATAAAATTTCACTAATCAACATAATAAGGGATCAATAGCAAATCCAAGGTGGAAACCACTCTTTACCCCCCTCCTTCTTTTCTCTTTTTTTTTTCTTCCCTTTTTTTTTATACAAATTAACCTAATTAATGACAAGCCTAAGCATTTATTCCTCAACAAACATATAATCAACATGAATCCATGTATTCAAACCACCTTAACATCAAGAACTCACCTTCAAATAATATCAATTCTACTCAATTCAAGAACAAACATGAAAAACAATACAATGGATCATCATGGAGAATTTTCTTACCCTTAAGGAATGAAGAATAAAAAGCCAAAAGAAGTTGAATCAAGATCTCCTTCACACTTCCCTCTAAGATCAATTTTTCCTTCTCTACAAGCGCACTTAAAATCTTTAAACTCCTTGTAGGCTCCTTAATGTATCAAACCCTCTCTTTAATTACTTAACACTCTTTCTATTTTACACTTTTTTCTCAGGCAATTTCCATGAAAAATGATAAAAGCTCTCTTTTCACATTTTCTTCTCTTGACCGGTTGCACACTCTCTCTCTTTCCTTTTTTTTTTCATTGCTGGAAGCTTATAAAAAGGGTTATATTGGGCAAATTTTCAATTTGGTCCATAAAGAAATTTCTAGACACTCATTTGTGCTATTTGTTTTTTTATCTGAAAAAATATCTTATCATAGTCCATAAATTCTGAAACTTTAACCTAAGTTAAAATAATATTTTATAAGACTGCATATTAATCTGATGACCAGATTGAAAGTTACGTGCTACAACATAAAATTAGGCGGTTTGTAATTTTTCGTAAAAATTCAATTTTTATATTTCATACTTGTACAAATCATATCAATTAATTTACTCAATTATCGATACCATTTTTCTTTATCTCAAATATATATATATATATATATATATATATATATATATATATATATATATATATATATATATATATATATTACCAAGGTTTACATTCAACGTATATCTTTTTTAACATAGTATTTTAGAGTGTGTTTGGTATTGCGGGTAGCTATTGTAGTTATAGTTTGAAAAAAAGTTGTTTTATTAAAAGTACTTTTAGTTGAGGTTGGTTTGAAAAAATAGATGTTTGGTTCAAACTGTGATTGAAATTGAGGTTGAAGAAAAAAGTAGTTTAATGTATTTGGTTAAGAATGCTTTTAAAATTGAGGTTATAAAATAATTTTAAAAAATATATATTACTATTGATGATTTTTAATTTAAATATTGTGGATTTAACTATTGCTATTACATCATGAGATAAATCATACTTTATATGAAATATTTTTTATTATTCCATGAAACCATCTACAATTCCATTACGTATGAAATACATCCGACAAGAACTATAGTTTTCATAATTTTTTTAGCGTGTAATAAAATTAGATAAAATATTATCAGGTATAAAATTCACTCTAAATTATTTAAAAAAATGTTAAAAAAATTAACACACTAAAAAAAAAAGATTCACGCAGTGCAAGTGAACAGTGCAAGAGAATTGCATTGTTCACTATTTTTAAGTGAACAGTGCAATTCTTTTGCACTGTTCGCATAAACAGTGTACCACTATACATTGTTTATGTTAATTGCACTGTTCATTGAACAATGCAATTAACATCAACAGTGCAAGAAAAGCAAGGAATCCTTGCTTTTCTTTAATTGCGTTTATAACGCAAAAACAAGTGGGACCCATGAACAGTATATTACTTTTTCCTTTAACCAAACGGCTGCAAACTGCATTTTAATTAAAATGCAGCCGCGTAGTTAAACGAGCTCTTAGGCAATTGGTTTGTGTCCTATTTACAATATATCTTACACTTTTTTTCCAAGCAATTTCCATGAAAAATGATAAAAAAACCCTCTTTTCACATTTTCTTCTCTTGGCCGGTTGCACACTCTTTCTTTTTCCTTTTTTTTTTCATTGCAGGCAGCTTATAAAAAGGGTTGTATTGGGCAAGTTTTCAATTTGGTCCCCAAAGAAATTTCTAGACACTCATTTGTGCTATTTTTTTTTATCTTAAAAAATATCTTCTCATACTCCATAAATTCTGAAACTTTAACCTAAGTTAAAATAATATTTTATAAGACTTAGCACATTAATTTGATGACCAGATTGAAAGTTACGTGCTACAACGTAAAATTAATTGGTTTGTGATTTTTCGTCAAAATTTAATTTTTTATATTTCATACTTGTACAAATCATATCAATTAATTTATTCAAATATCGAGACCATTTTCTTTTATCTCAAATATATATATATATATATATATATATATATATATATATTACCAAGGTTTACATTCAGCATATATCTTTTTTAACATAGTGTCTTTTTTTTTAGGTTTCAATGTTGTTGTTGAGGTAGTTTATAGGTTTTCCCATTCAATTATATGTGATCTTTGCCTTTATTTTAGGTAGGGGGTTTGTTTGTTCTACTTTTGCTTCCTTTTAAATTTTTTGTTTTTCATGTTCTATGTCAGCTTTGTTGTGCTTTAGATTAATCATTTCCATTTCATTATTAAATTAATATTCGAGTTTATTTTTTTACGTGCATATAGGATGTTTCATTTTCACCTTGTTATTTTATTTTTGCTCCCCTTTATTTTCTCTTTCAATATATCTTTGTTCCTTTTCTTTCATACCTTATTGTATCCTTTTCTATCCATTTTCCTTTTGTTTGGATTTTTTAAAAGGAAGGTGTTGTAGAATAGGTATTAATTTTTAGTTTACTATGGTGCGTTAGTTATTATTATTATTATTATTATTATTATTATTATTATATCATAGTTCTTCTTGCATACTTTTCTTTATTGTTGTGTTCCCCCTAAACGTTGCTTTTCCCTCACCATATCTTTTTTACCTAACAAATCCAATATATATAAGTTAATTTGTTTTTTCTTAAAATAAATATAAATATTTTTCTTATAGATATGCATTGTTGTTAAACTTAAATCGAATAATACTTTTTAAAAAAAAACACGGGTGGGTAAATGGCTAATTATATAATACCAAAATATACTAACATTATTTTTTTCACGAGATAACATACTAATTTTACATATTATTAATTAATAATTATTTTATTATTATGATAAGTTCACGATCATAAAGTAAAGTTATAGATTTTATTATTTTATAAGATTTGTAGTATAAATTTTTAATAATAATTATATACTAACTAAGAATAAAATTGTCTTTATACTATGTCAATGCTACTTAGTCCATCTTTATACTATTATTTTGGTTTGTTGTGTCCCTCAACTATGTTTATAGCTTAATATGTCATTTGACTAAGAGTGTGCTTGGTATTGTGGTTGTGGCTTGATAAAAGTAATTTTAAAAAATCACTTTTACTTGTCTTGCTTTAGGTGAAATATGTTTTTTGTTAAAATTGTGGTTGGAATTATTGTTTGACCAAACATGTCACAATATGTTTGGTTAAAATTGTGGTTGAAATTGTTGTAGTACTTAAAATGACCAAAAACAACAAATGTATTTCTTATTTTTAAAATAGAAAAATTAACAAATAGAAAAACAATAATCGAGGAAAAAAAACATTGGTTTTATTGTCCCATCAAACATGTTGCAATGCCATCACAAACATAATCCATACGCGACGCCCTTTGGTTTTCATGTGTTTGTGAACGTGGAACTACATCGATTGAAATATCATCTAGAACAAAATTAAGATGATGATCAAACTCATTAAATACAACATTTTGGATCGACTTCCTTCTTATGTAATTATGTATTGTCATTGATGCCACAACAATCTACACTTGTGTTTTGTAATGAAACACTGACATGTTCTGCAAAATTCTGCCTTTTTTTTTTCATACTACAAAAGTATGTTTTATTACACATTGTATCAAAGAATGGACACGATTTAATAATTCTTCTCGACTTTTCGGTTGGCATTGTTGATAAAATTCTGAAAGATGATATAGCTCACCTCTATATAGCCCTAAATATCCGTACTCATTTGGATATCCAGAATCGACAACATAATACTTCCCTGCAATAACATAATGTTTTATTATAACTTAATTCCCATTATAGACCAAAGGAAAAAACTTATTCAAATTTTATAACATTTAGATTGTTTTTTTCTGAATACCTTCTTGTGGCTTTGAAAATTCAATATTTGGATTGTTAACCACTTTAAGAAAAATCCTTGTATCGTGTGCGCTATCTTCCCACCCAGCCCAAACAAATATAATTTGCATGTCAAAGCTACATGTCGCCATTACATTTTGAGTTCGTACCTCTTTTATGCAAATAAATGGTATTTGAATTTCTACAATAAATTCTATAAAACAAACAACAATAAAAAATAATTATTTCAAATGCTGAAGTTCGTAATTCAAAAGTGGTCAACGATATTCATGCATATAACTACATTAATATTACATTGAAATATGACAAATATGTTAGATTCATTGCAATTTCTTATGGTGTGCTTGAAAATTCTATGTCTTGTGGTATTATTTCCACTACTAGCAAATACATAAATCTTAGAACTTTATTAAAATATATACTAACAGTTTCATTGGAATGTTAAAATCTCTCATTAACTTTCCTATTTGAAGCACCTATTGCTAATGTATAATGAAACATGTTGTCCTTTTCAATTACATTCATCCTCTTTAATGGTTTTAATTCATATTGGGTTTCTAAATCAAAGCAAATACTTTGAAATGTCGTTGAATCTATCCTAAACATGTTAACACAATGTATCCAAAGTCAATGCAAGATTTGGTTCAAACATCGCATTTATGTGTTGTAAGAAACCATACACGGTTTTTTTTATAATATAATTATTATAATACATAGCAAAAGCTCCAGTTATGTACAATACTAGTTTATGATGATCATAGTCTCTCAGCTAAAATGACTCACCTTCCTCATTAGCATCGTTTTCATTGTCTTCGTCATCGTCATCTATATTGTTACCATCACATTACCACTGTTGTTACCAATACCACTATCACTATTGTTATCCAGCACTAGAGGAAACATTCTACAACATGATTCATAATATTTTCATGATTCCCATCAAATAGATCATCAAACCAATGCACATCTATATCTACAACGAAAACAAATTAGTTTAGTGGAATTTCACTCTTATTTTATCAGTATTTAGCCTTAAAATTAATTTATTCATTTTAATAAAAATATATTGTAATAGATATAAAGTAATTGCTTAATCATTTCATTTGTATTTATTAACACATTTAAAAAATGTAAGTACTTCTACTTCTATAACATTTATATAACAATGATATGAGGATTGTTCCTAACCTTAAGGTTTAATGTTTGATGTTTTTCAAACCTTATTTTCAGCCATGTGAATTTCATGTCCTTACTTTCCATTGCTACCCACATTTCTCTTCTACTTCTAACTAAGAAAAATTCAGTAGAAAACAGATTTAACTCGCTGTCAAATATAACATCTTGTATAAAGTGAACTTCATAACCTCTTCTATGTTGCACCCTTTCTTATCCCTAGAAATGGATGTGCAATCACTCTAACTAGACACGTTATCCACCAATTGATCTAGACATGAAAAAAGTTGGGCTCCTATTCATGAACCTCTATTTTTTTCTCACTCTTATGCGTTGTTTGTTGAGTGGCTTTTTTGTTCCAACTACTACTACAGTTGTTACTACTATTCATAACATTAATATCATCTATCATGTTGATAACATCCTTGACAAAATTTGGAAAATTATGCTCCTCTAAATCTTTACTTCCTTTCTCGATATTCAAATCCTTGTTATCATTATTCCTCAATCCATCATCTCCCTCATCATCATCAGCCATAATTCCTTGATATAAAGCCCACGCAAATTGTCCGATTGCAACAATGTTTGTAAACATAATATCATATTTATTACACAATGTTGATTCAATACTAAAATGCCTAAGCTTTTTGGCTCCTCTTATTTCCTACAACAAATAAAATAATTGTTATTAATGAATCAAAATGAATAAAAGAAAAGCACAAACCATCTTAATGTAATTACAAAGTAGTAAGAAAAAACTAACTTAGATTTTGTATTTCCACCACTCATCAGTTGCTAAAATTGTTCTTAATTCAAAACTTCAACCAACTCCAGTTTCAGAGATTAATTTCTTCCATATCCTTCAATCTTTTTTTATTTCATCTCATTTATTCTTCAATTGTGCTTTTGTGAATGCATGTTTAGTCTGCTCTTCGAAACTACTTATAATGAATTTACATCCATCTTTATTAAAATGTGTGTTTGGTCTCATGCCTTTCTCAATTACCTTGATACAAATATCGCATAAAATGTGTAACATGTTTTATCTTGACCTTGAGAATCTTCTAAATTCTTAGTTACAATATGATATTTCAAAAGAACTGATTAAATGGTTAACATATTAGCTACAAAGTAATCATTAACAATAAGCATATTCAAATCGAGTGAAACAAATTTAAGGACAATAATGTTTAGATTGAGTTGTGTTTTGGAAAGATAATAAGAAAAAAAATGTAATATGCATGGCAAATTGTGAAACAAAGTAGTGTAAGACATCAATGAAGGCTTAAGATAGTTATAACCATCAATGTTGCTATAAAAAAAATTAAAAAATAGAAAAGTGGCACATCACATTCATAAAAATAGTGGAATATCATCTAAAATTGCCATCAAATAAAAATAATAATATAATACATTTGAAAAATGATGAAGATTACACAATAAACCTGTAGCAAATGAAACACAAAAAACAAGCATAACAAAATATATAATAAAAGAAGCATGATAGAAACAACAACTTTTATTATACCAAATCCAATAATATTAAGAAACAACCTTGTAACATAATGAGTTGGCATTTTATAAACAATCAATGATAAATATAAAAGACATTATCCAGACATTATCAAATTGAGACATTGACACCGCATAACAATGGCATATAATATGAATTTTAACAACTTGTTGTTTGCATAAGTCATTGGAACTTGAATTAAAAAATAAATAGTAATGAAAATTGGAAATAATCAAATAAATTATCTTGAACTTCTATCAGATCTCATCTAGTCTAGTTGAACTAACAAATGCAAAATATACCCAAAATTGATGTCAAAGATTTATACATAATTAATATCTCACTGACACAAAAACAAAAATAAACACAAAAGAGTCGAATAGGCGAGGAGTTAGAGGAAAAGAACACTAAATTGCATCACATACTTCATTTCATAGCTTCATCTTGTTATTAGCCAGTTTTCATGTTCAATTGTCCAAGTTAAACCATAAGCATACTATTACTTTAGATTTATTCAAATCAATTCCTCTAAACATTGTTATCAATCTATGTATAATGTTTATGGTCGGAAAGAGAACCAAAAAATTAATATTTATTAGGTGACATGAACAAAATTAGTATTAAATTGAAAATAAAATGAAACGAGTCTGTATTTTGTAAACAATCAATGATAAACATCAAGTAATGTAATCATTAATCAACACAACATAATTGATTTCAATCTGCATTGAGTTTTGAATGAGGGATTTTGGAGGAAAATTTGGATTACCCATCTTGCAATCCCTGATGTATTGAAATTGATTTCACGACCTGGGCTTTCTTCTTCTTAATGAACCACGAGAGTTATAGGCAACAACTTTCATTCCCGCAAGACAACAAAAAGTAGTGACTCAACAAAATAATGAAGAAGGTATTGATTTTGCATGATAAGCATTTGCATAAGATTTGACATGCATACGCTACCTAGCTTACCAAGATCTATTAAAGTAAATCACAGAGGTGCGTTAACACAGTAAAGAAGAAGATGAAAAGGCAAGCAGATCTGGTGGATGGATTTCAAAGATCTTACTGTTATTTTTGTTGATTGTTTTTTTTTCTTTATGTACAGATTTGTTTTTAGAGAAAAATAAATTGTCACCTAAGAATGTTCATATGAAAACATATGAGAACCAATGTCAAAAGGTGTGGAGGACCAAAGTTGATCGAAGGAAAGAAAGATGAAGGAGAGGATAATTGGGAATATGATGGGGTTATTTTAGTCACTAGCTACAGCGGTTTTTTTTTTATTTTCTTCAAAAGATATCGGTGGAGAGACAACTATGGTTTTAAATCAGCTCTAAAAACATGTATGACCTACTTCTTATGAACCTGTGGTTGGACTACAACAATCACAGAGTTCCACTTTCTAAAAGTGTGGTTTAAAGTTTAACCAAACAATATTTTTTTGAAATCACATAGTAATTTATTGTTTTTCCTAAATGCATCAGCTACCACAAAACAAACACCCTTTAAGTAAACAACAAACCATGGTTAGTTTAGGACACATGGTATGCTTGTAATGTGATACATGTTATGTCACACCATGATAAAAATGGAACTCGACGAAACAAAGGGAAAATATGGAAAACTAGAGTCTTCACCTAATAATTAAAGAAAATCATGAATTCTAAATTATTCATTAGTTTTAGAGATTTGAATAAAGAGTTAGTTATGCTTAAGGGAAGATAAATATCACACTTACTGTATCTTTTTAAACGAAAGGTTATCTAAGCTATGTGTTTTCTCCTATATTAATCCAACATATTCCATAAATTATCTAATATGCTTCTAAACATATTCATAACTTATTTTAGTTTATTTCTTATTATTTGTGAAAAATCCAACATCGATCCCTAAAAATAAAAGACTCGTCACTTTTGCCAACAATAAAAGGATTTATAATGCAATGAATTAGGTTTGAAGTTAAATAAATGAGAAAAAGCCTCTCGAACAACCTCATATACGACCATGGAAATATGAAAAGTAGCTACATTCAAAAAGTCAAATTTTATTAAAAACTAGTTAAAGGGTGAAAGGAAGAAAAATTGAAATGACGCAATGCAAGCCAAAGATATTGAAGGACTAAAGCATGGCCATGAGAAGAAAAAAACATTGAACCAAAGAAACAATGACCTTGCATAAAAAACAAAAAAGTAACTTTAATTTATTAGAACTTCAATGTTAATCCCTTAGGTGGTGTTTGATATGTTAGACATAGATGGATTGAACAAGATAATTTTTTAAAAAAAGGTGTTTGGTGCACCTTTAGACAATATAAAAATCATTTTTTGTTATGTCCAATACTATTTTAGCGGAGAATTTTTTGTCCCACTAGAAGGGGAAGGACAAGTTTGTCTAATTCTCTGCATAATAATTGTTATTTATGAAATTAACTATACTACCCTTGATATAAAACCATTATTTTTTTTTAATAATCAAAACGAGAAAAGAAGTTAAAAAAAGCATCAACAAGTTTTTAACGGGTTTTACCTGGATCGCGGGTAAACTAAAGTTTTTTATAGGTCAAGTCAGGTCAATCTTTACTCTATTTTTTTTTCTTAAACTCAAACCTCTGTTATTGACCTATCAACTTGATTGATGAGTGGAGGTTCGACTTAAAGGTTGACTAAGTAAAAGACTCGAATCACTGGTTTGGAGGGTCAGCCTAGGTCACAGGTTGAAAGGGTCACCCCAAGTTTGCCCAGGTCAATATAAGGATTAAAGTGATTATTATCATAGTTTTAAAATCTGACTTAGCGATTGACCCAAGACAAAGTCTGGGTCACATGTCAGGTTGATCATTGACCTAGGTCAACTTAAGAACAAAAATGGTTATTATCGTAGTTTTAAAACCTAATCGAGGGTCAACCCAGGGCAAAACCCAAGTTACAGGTCGAGAGGGTCAACCCAAATTGAGTCGAGTCAACGTAAGAATAAAAATGTTATTATCATAGTTTAAAAATATGACTCGGGGATCAACCCTAGTTATTGGTCGAGAGGGTTAACCCAAGTTGTTTTGTGTCAATGTAAAGATAAAAGTGGTTATTATTGTAGTTTTAAAATCCGACTAGGGATTGATCTGAGGCAAAGCCTGGGTCACTAGTGGGGAGGGTCAACTTAGGTTGACTCAAGTCAAGATAAAGATAAAAATGGTTATTATCATAGTTTTAAAACACGACTTAAGAGTTGGCTCGAGGGCAAGGCCCGAGTCACGGGTTAGTAGAGTTAACTCAGGTTTATTCGGGTCAAGATAAGGATAAAAATGGTTATTGTTATAGTTTTAAAACCTAACTTGAAAGTTGAACTGGGGAAAGGCCCGACTCACAAGTCGAGATGGTCAACTCGTGTTGACTCAAATTCTTTTAAGAAAAGAATCAAAACAACCTCATTTTGACCTAAAAATTAAAATAAAAATCAATGCACTTTTTACCCGTGTTTTATCCCTGGTCAAACAAGTTGTAGGTCAACCCGGGTTTTTGACCAGTTTTGGTCTGATCAATCCTCTTTTTTTTTCCCTTAAACCTGGACTAATCTAGGCCCTGAGTTTATTAGGTACTAGGTCGACGTGTCAAGCCAGTCTGAGTTTTATAACTACGATTACTATAATATTATTAATTTTAATATTCAATATAAATAAAAATAAAAATAAATAATATCTAATTATTTTTTAAAATATATAAGTTTGATAATAATAATAATAATAATATACATTAAGGGGACAATAGATTTTTATATATTTTACCTTGACCTTATATTTTTTAATATCATTTTTAAATTTTGATTTAGAAAACAATATTTATTATAATCTACACTTCAAACATTAGACAAGACATAAGTATTATTATTATTATTATTATTATTATTATTATTATTATTATTATTATTAATATTATTAATGTATGTTGTTCTATCTTGTCCATTGTATAATAAACACAAAATAAAAGAAATTATTCAGTCTAGTCTAATACACACCAAACACAAGACATAACAGGTATTTATTTAGTCCAGTTCAATCTCATAATTCAATTAATACCGTCTAGCATATCAAATACTATCTTATTTTTATTTTTTACCTAACTACTATTTATCAATATATTTAATTAGAGAAAAAAACAAATATATGCACACCTCTAAACCCCCAAACGAGCAAGAGTGATAGGGAGAAAAGAACATTTGGAAATAATAATAACCAAAGGCAACGTCGCAACAACTTGATGAACAAAGAGGAAAAAAATAAAACCCCACACTTAGATGAACATAAAGTTTTGAGAAGGTCTACAGGCTAGCAGTCTGCTGGCTAGCCGGCTAGAGTTGCGAGATTCTCCATGCTCGTACGCAAAGAGACAGGCGTCATGAACACACCCAAGATCTTTTTAGCTTTTGCCTTACACAACACGGT
>Ga0325404_1001848_pt1 | contig 22471 bp, 9 predicted proteins | sample PopdelMetagenome_18_FD_205664 | JGI IMG/M metagenome (GOLD analysis project Ga0325404, IMG submission 205664) | Populus deltoides microbial communities from Bellville, Georgia, United States - Xylem-Control-R1 | ecosystem: Host-associated > Plants > Phyllosphere > Stem > Wood/Secondary xylem...
AAATAATAGTTATACTACTGGAGACGGCCTTAATAATACGATTCCTGTGTTTCTGTAGTGGGCCAAATTAAACTGGGCTTAGGAACCCTGTCCCTTTCAAGACTGGTATTTTCTTATCATAGAAGCAAAAATAATTACTCTCTCAAAAACACATGACAGTACATAATTATCCTTCGGGGTCAGAGATCCAAGAGAACCCGTGAGACCCAGATTGAGATCAGAAGTGGGTTCTGTTTGTTTCTCGAGAAAAAATGCAGAAGATGAACCAAGCATTCGAGAAAGTGAAGATGCTAGTTGGAATGGAAGTGGAAGATGAAGAAGAAGGTGTTGCAACAGTGGAAAGCAGTTCCTTTACTTTCATGGATGATTTCAATAGAGACTGCACCCTCTCCACTAAACAAGTTTGTATCTTTTCTTTGGTTTTTAATCTATGACATTGACTCTTTGACAGGTTTGTTTCATGATTCAATTTTATGTTAGGAGGGTATCTTGTTTTGACATTGGAATTGTCTTTTAAAGGGGGTTTTTTCTTTGGCTGCTTATCCGTTTTAAGGATGAAAACTTTGATAAGATTCCTTCTAGTGTAATGTAATGCTGTCATCATGGCTTGTAAATAAGTGGTTTTTATAATGATTGAAAAACTAATACCACAATTTATGATGTGCATGTTTTATATTTTAATGATTGGTGGGTGACCATTCAGCTTTGTTTTGATGCAAAACTTGCTGTTGTGGGAGCTAGATTTTTCAAGATAAAGATTTAATGCTATTGAAAATGAGAAAGAGGATATTTTGAGTTTGTGAAAGGAGGGTTCAACTACATTAAGAGTTAGTGTATCCCCGTAGTTCCAAACGCCCCTGCATCAGGCACAATGGGGCTGTTTTTGGAGCTTGCTTTGACTTTTGGTCTTAAATTTCCTGCGCTGACAACCAAAACATTGACAACTGAAGTCAGAAAATGTTTTCTTAACAATGTATATGAACATTGGGTAGGGAAAAACCCTGATTGTAACTCGTTTTTGGATATGGATGTTGCATTTAAATTTGGCTGAAATTGCAAAGGATAATTAGTTCTAAATTGAGGAATCAGAATTCAAGCATCAGCTGTTGACTAAGATTGGTTGGACATTCCTTCTGTTTTTCCTATGTTGATGTGATTATTTATTTGTTTTATTTGAATTTATATTGAATGTTTTATTGCCAATACATCTCAATATGGTGTGCTTTCTCTCTCTTTCTTTCAAACAGAGGTTTTACGGTTTTGCCATATGCTTTTCTACTGGCTTAGCTTGTGTCCTTTTGGTAAGTCTTACCACTTTCAAATTCTAGCTCCCCTTTCATTACTGTATCTTATTATTACCAGCATTTCTCTAACAAAATCTGGCAATGACATTTTCTGGACAGAACACTGCCCTTTGGTTGACCAACTAAATAGTATTACTTGGTTAGTCTCTTGCCCAAGAAACAAGATCCTGATATAAGTACTCAAAGCAACAAGATAACCATTGCTTGTTTGACTAGGGGGAGGGGACTTTCAAAGCAATACCCTTACCATTTAGTTTTAGAAATGGAGTTCTACATGTTGAATTAAAAGATTAATGCTTATACTAGAACAAGTCAACAATTTTGAGTAGGATCAAGCACATACTACGCACACAAGGCTATATAAGCTTGTTGTTCTTTACTTTATGATGGGTGAAAGCAACAAAGAGACCTGTTATATTTTAGGCTTTCTATGCTCCTTTAGTGTTACAGAGTCCGTACTTGCATTAAAATTTAAAGGAATTCAATTCTATCACAAAGTTTAACTCAGCTGGGACAAATGGTTTAACTGCCCTTTGTATCATTCTAACCTTAGTATTTGTATCTTTGAGATTTTGAAGTGAGGAGATTGAAACGTTATCCAGTATCTTGTTCGTATATTGCTCATGGTATTTCTGTATGACACGATTTCACTTGACATAATTTTGTGTCTTTTGAAGTTACTGATTTGCTTTGTCTTCCATGATCTGTTGTTGCAGTCAATGCTGGTGTTTTTCAATCCAGTCAAGTTTGGAATTACTTTCACATTTGGCAATTTGCTTTCACTTGGGAGGTCTGTGTTTTGGATTTATGTATTTTCTGCTCCATGCTGCTGGGGGCTAATTAAAACATTTTATATGGTCATATATATCAGGATATCTGCTCTATTTTACTCATCTTTTTACTGCACGTAGGTCCTTTAGCCTGTGATTTAGGTGAATTAAATCTATTGTGTTACAGTGATCTGATTGTGCAATTTTTTATCCGCATTTTAGTATATGATCCCATATATTTCGAGCCTTTTCTTCTTAGCCTGCATATTATACAATAGATGATGGAAAGAGCAAAACAAGAAAGAAAAGATCTCAAGTTTCTTCCATGATTTGTGTGTTAGGCATCTTCAACACAAGTTTCTTGGTGAAGAATGTAACTGAAACCATGTTTATGATAACTTATTTCAAGTTTTACTTGGAAGTAAGACATATCTGGCTTCAGTTGCAAACATTGATGAATATGATTTATAATTAAGCAGTCTTAGTATTTGGTATTTTTATACCTTCATTTTTAGGAAGTGCTAACTTGTGAGTACCCTGCAAGCTCAAACATCTTACATTATTTAAAAGTTTGTGATTCCATCCTTGTGATGATGAAATGTGTTTATAATTATAGTGTCAAATGTTTTTGAGTTTTTGTGTGTGGCCAAGTTACCTTTATTGACTGACTTGTTATTCTGTTCTGCTTAATTTATCATGGAGATAATCATTAATTAGCTAAATCCATTTACATCTTTTATGAGTTCATTTGGTGGCTATTTTTTATTTTTTTTATTTCAGATACTAAGTTGGTGTCTTTTCTATTGCAGCACAGCATTCTTGATTGGCCCAAAACGTCAAGTTTCTATGATGCTTGATCCTGTTCGTATATATGCAACCGCCCTGTATCTTGCAAGTATAATTATTGCTTTGTTCTGTGCTCTATATGTAAGCCAAGCTCTTGCCCTTTTTTCTTCCTTCCTGATCGTTATCTGTAATTTTCTTCAGACAGAACCATAATTTTGTTCTCATATTTTATGATCTTCCACTGTATACACTGGTCAGGTTCATAACAAGCTTTTGACACTGTTGGCAATCATTTTGGAATTTGGTGCGCTAATTTGGTATGTTTAAGTACTCTAATCGTTGTGCACATTTTATTTATCTCATTCCTACTACAATGACTGTTGATTCCCATGGAATTGCAGTGACTAAGTTTCACTCCATTTTATTTATCTCATTATGTTTGTTTTTTATAACGCTGGTTTATCTGGCAAATGTATGGCACTACCAAAACCTGACCAAAGCTAAGCATGAGACAGAAATGAGGCCAAGTTATTATGAGAAACTTGAGATTTTTTATAGTTCTCCTTTGAATGTGTTCGGAAGAAGGTAAACTTGCAACAACCTAAAATAAGTGCATTCAGACATGTTTCTATTGATAGACCATGCTACAGTCAATTCCTCTGCATATCGAATCTGAAGTCATGTAATCTATGCTTTTTGTACATAGTGTCCTACTTGATTTGTCTTATACAATTTTATTGAGTCATCAGCTCTTGTTATAAGCCAGTCAAAAAGAATCCAAACCTTTTTGTGAAGGAAAAAAGCACATTGTTTGGGCTAACCATGAAAGCAGTCCTTATTTGCTTAAATGCTATATTTTAGCTAGTCCATTTTTTATGTTTGCTGCTCATATTTGGTTTTTTTAGTTATTGCTAAAGTTATCCGTGTATGGGCATTATCACTTGTGCAGAAGTGCAAAGGCTACGCACCATATAATCAAAATGGCATTTCCCGCTCTCTCTGTTTAATTATGGCTACAATTCATGTGAATTTTCCCTTTTCACTCTTTACAGGTATAGCTTGAGCTACATCCCTTTCGCAAGGGCCATGGTCTCCAAGATCATGTTAGCTTGCTTTGACACAGAATTTTAGGCTGATATACAATCTGTAAAGAACTCTGGAGGCTTTGATTGGAGAAGACAATTCAACCTGTGTGGATGAGACATTTCTGAGGCTGTATATCGAGGGAGGTTAGTAGACCTCAGATGGATCAACTACAAACCTTTTATGTATGACGATTCCTTTACCATCCGCTTTCTTCTAGGCTTTTTTTTCTTTCTTTCTTTTCCCCGCTTAGGTTATGATGAGAATGAACTTGGCTAAGTTCATATGTATTTACTTCAGGGCGATGTTAGAAACCCTAAACCCTACGAAGTTTACTTCTATTGTGCATGATATAAGCTCACCTTTTTGCCCATACTTGGTGTATCTTTTCTTCCCCGAAACCTCACACCATTTTCTTTATAGTTGGTCCCTTGTGTTGTTCCATTTTCTGTTGTTTGTGGCCGCATTATTGCAAACTGGTCACTTGCACTTGCTTTCTCATATGTATTGATTGCGTTGGAAGGTTTGTTTTGACTAACTGCACTGAAAATCTCAGCAAAGATCGCTAGGCTTTTAATTGAAGTCTTACTTTGTATTGTATTCAATACTGAGGAAGCAGTCAAGATCTCCATAGAAGTGAGCGCAAGGGAGAAAAATGATACGAGGCTGCATCACTGATACCATAAATCTCATGGAAAAAAACAAGAAATAGTCTTATGATGGCCTTTGGTCGAAGCACAGCACAACGCTACTTCCCATTTCAGCAAGGTTTACAAAAATCAAGATCCGCTGCTACTCGCTACTCTGTGTCCCATCACTTAAAAGAGCCAGCAGAAACGCAGTGGCTCCTGGTGGTATTTCATTTTCGTTGGTGAGGATGACATAAAAGACAGTAAATTATTTTATTTAGTCCCTGTATTTCTTATGATTTTGGAAAAATCGTTACTTGGTTACTTGACCAGAGTTCCCTGTTAATTTCTTTCAAAATATCCAAGCTGCCCTTCTCAACTGCCCTTGTGATTTGGTTTTTGGCAGGCGAGATTGAAAAAACTGACTAAAAGACAAGGCTATTTTAGGGAAAAACAATTAAATTATCATGGTTAACTAGTATGTTGACTGCATTATAAATGGATCTTAAATTACAATGATTCAACATGTGCTCTTCATTCCAAAGAGATTAACTAATTATTTAGGTAAAAAGACAAGGATTAGATAACATTTTACTCTACAAGATAACAAAATCACCATAAAAACTGAATTATTGAAATCATAGTTATCATTCTCGATTTGAATCTATCTAGATTACAGGGTTGAATCAAATCGGTTAATCTATAAATTTATAGGTTAACTCAAACTATATTTTATAACTCCTAAAACAATATTATTTTAGGTTTTGTTTTATTTAAAAAAACCAAAAGCAATGTTTTTTTCATAAAAAATCTAATTTCAAGTATAACCTAGTCTAAATCAAGTTTCAAATCAATAAATCATCAAATTAATTTACTAAACAGGGCTTGGTTTTATAATTATGAATAAACCTACAAGTTCAATCTTCGTGTTAAGCTCTCTCATTTTTTTAGAAAAAGATTATGTTATATAAAATCAAAAATATTATACAAAATATAAAAGGTATAATCGAAGTCTTACGTGTTCGAGACTTGGATAAACAAAGGCTATAAATTCAACAAAAACAAATTGAAAAGCCAATACATTGAAAAGAGAAGTCAAAGAAAAAAGCTAAGAAAATAGCAAAGAAATCGGTTGATCGATTTATAGAAATCCTAGAAACCGGTTGACTAGTACACACAAAAAAAAACTAGTCGATCAGTTTCTAGAAAACCCAGAACCAGTCGACTGGTTATCCTATTAACCGGAAAATAGGCTGAACCGGAGAAGGCAGTACCATAACACTCAATCATGATCGTTAACCTTTATCTTCTTCTTTATCCATCTAGAAATAGGAATAAACTCACCCTCAGAATCCAATGTATCCGAGGTAAAGGATGAAGCATTAGGAGTTGCTGCAGAAGATTCCTGAGCCTCGGAAGAGCTTGGAAGTGACCCTTGCTTACTAGTAGTGCACCGAACCAGTTCCTTTTGAGCTAGTTGTTTTTTCCCAACATGCCCTTCTTTTGATGTTGTTAAGCCGAGCTCTTGTGGCTCCTGAGGAGCTTGCATAGATGGCTCCAGAGGTGCTGGCGAAGTGTTCAAGGTAGGATCAGCAGTAGTCGAGGCTACAGGCAAGGCATCACCCTTTACCTTCTTACTATCCTGAGTATGCCATTTGTGACCAAAAACCTTGCACTTTTTACAGTGCCTCGGCTTCCACATCAACAACGATGGTCTCAGTTGAGTCACATTGCTGAACCTTAAGATTATGGACAATCTGCAGTGAAGCATCTGACTCAACACATCTAATCGCGTGACGTTACAAGTCTGCTCATCACATGATAATTAATGGCTTACCAACCATACTCCAATTAAGGGAAGATTTGTTCACCCTTTCCCCTTTTTACACATCCAAACACAGCTAACGACAACTACAATCATTTATGCCTTCAAGAATTGCAAATTGCTTGACTATCACCCTCTCTAATGATTAGTAAAATGGTGGATTGGTAGAGGGCTTGCATTTTGCAATTCTTTTCCTCTCTCTGCTCACTGTTGCATGCATTAAAAAAGAGAGAAAGAAAATCAAAATCACTACTAATTGGCTAGGTCTAAAGCATGTGCTAATAATGAACACTTTGTGTCTCTCTGCATGAATCAATATCACCAAGGCAAATTAACAAAGAAAAGAAATCATGATTATATGGTAAAGAAAATATAGGAATTGATTGCAAGAGTCCTTGCTTAATTATTATTTTAGTATTAATCTTAGCATCATGGAAGCATCAATTAGTGCCTATGCTTATCATAATCATACCCCTAATTCTGCTACTTAACTTTTCTTAATCAGGTATCCTAAGCTTAACCCTGATAACCCTCTGTCAAGTTCAAAATCTTTCCTCAACAGTCAAAGAGTTCCAATTCTTTCTGCACATGCACCCTACTTACGATTTTAATCAAATACTTAATTAGTCACTCATTTGCATTCCCATTTCTCACCCCATCTTACCTTCCTGTAATTCAAACTTGAGATCTCACTCTGATAGCATGAGACATAATAAGGTTTCGTTTGTTTATGTGATATGGGGTGGTGCTGTTTGCGTCTTATTCTAACCATATATTTAAAAGTATTTGATTAATTAACACACATCTTCTTTAAATTAGAAACAAACAAAATATTGAGCTTAGAAAACTTTGAGATATAAATGCTGTTAGATGGAGACAATTATATGACTGTGAAATGGGTAGTTGAAGCCTCAATATGATTATTATCAAAAAAATTTGTTAGATGTGACAGCATACTGGTATTTGCATTAATTATAATTCCTGTGTAAAACATTAGTTTGCTAAACATTTCATGATCAAGCATGAATCTGGGGTGGTATATCTAGAGGCATAGCCACAGGAACATCAAAGTAAAGATAGTATTCGGTACAACATGATGTGATGTGATGATAACAAACTTAGTTTCCTTCTGGATTTGATTTTCTATGAGGATGAAGAAAAGAAAGAGGCTCCTGGACTGCATGATATTGAACATACCTAGATCATAGAACTACCTAGACTACTTTGTATTTGCTCATAATAGTGGAAGACGTTATAGGATGAATGCTGAAAGCTGGAGAAAAGCATAATAAATCATAAAACAACAGCAAATGCTTAGTTCTGATAGTCTGCAATATGCTTCTAGCTGCTAGTTGAGTTCTTGACATAGTTATGTTTGTTGTTGTGCATCCACACTTTGAGAACTCTTCTCTTGATCCCCAACTCTTGACAAAGCCCTTGCACGACAGATTCTTCTAGCTTTTGCATTTTCCACCCGGCTTTCTCTGCGAAGTTCAACATCTTTTGTTTCTGTTCTTCTGTGAACTTGGTCCTAAACCTCTTTCTCAGCTTCTCAACTGGTCTAGTGGTCAGTATCCCACCTCCATTATCTTCTTCCTTCTCATCGGATTCTGAAGTGATTGCATTTGCTCCACCATTTTTGTGGGAGACTACCACTTGGTGAGGTGGTGGTGCCCTTGAGGAAATGAAGGAACTTGTAGGGTACCCTTGTGGTGGTGATCCAATAATGCCATTATGATGGCCCGAAATGAGTCTACCACTCCCAATATTGCTCATGATAGGATAGTGATGATGGCAGTCATATGAGCATTCGCCATCTATCTCTTTCCTGTGGAAGTTCCTATGGCAATTGCAGGCTGAGCACTTGAGGGCCTCAAGGCTGCCTTCTTCTCCTCCTGGTATGAACTCACCACACCCATCTGTTGCATTCCCACCAATAGCGGCTGCATGGTTTTTGAGGCATTCCTTGTACCTCATCACTTTCTTGTAGGGCTTTTGGTCCTCCTGCTGGCTTGAAGGGGAAGAATGTCCATTGGTGGGAACTTGAGCTGCTGCTGCTGAAGTGACAGTGTGGCTGTGGCCATTTCCACCTGCATAACTACCATTCCTTGAGATTGGCATGTCCTTTTGTAGGTTAGATTCATCCATCCTTTATTCTTATTTTTGGTGCTCCTTCCAACCAAAGCAATTGAGTGGAAATTGTACTCTTTTCTGGGATTTAAGGACTTTGGCAGTTAGTCACCTCATTCACTAGCTCCCTCTCTCTCTCCTTTGTCACACGCATACAAAAAAAAGATAATGATACTTATGGTGGCCAAGACTTGAAATCTTCACACACAGATGCTAAATCTTTCTCTGTATTTTATTTCCCAAGAAAATGGAAAGAAACCAAAACAAGTGACTCATTTAGAAAAGCCAGTGAAGGGAGTAAATGTCCAAGTCATGGAAAACTGACAGAATGGGGCTGATGAGGTGAACATGATCAATGAAGATGGGCCAAAGACTGATTGAGAAAACCTATAAAAACATTGGATGCTCTTGGAAATATATGCTCAGCTTAAATGTATCTGATGGGAAAAGGATAGGGTGACAGACAAAAAGGACGGATGACACACATTCACCACTATATGCTTTTATTAATACAAGAAATTAGTGATGAAATTTGCAAGTGAAGCAAAGAAACTTATAACTAGAGCTTATATATACATTTATTTATATAACTAGAGGAACTAACAGTACTTCTAGGCTATATGGTAGTAATTAATTTATGAAGAAAGCCGAGGGAGAAAGACAAATATGAGAGAGGTTAGCAGCAAGGATAGAATTAAAAACTGGGATGGTTTTGCTTTCTTTGCTTGCACTATCAACAATATAGCAATTAGCTTTTAGGGCATGGACAGGCCAATCTCAGAAGCACACTTCAATTGTTTGGTGGAAATAGTAAGCAAGAAAAGACCAAGCAAGAAAAATGGAAGACATGATCTGTGCCTGTCAGAAAGTGTCAGGTCAGATATATAGAGGCTGATATAAATGTCATGCAAGTGGTTGTTTCAGCAACAACTACGAAATTAATGAGATTAAAGACCCTTTTCCTGTCATGAAATTTCAGGTATTTTCTTAAAGAAAATCTTGTAAATCTGATAGAAATACAATCACTATGGTGAATTTAAGCTTAGTTTAATGAACTAAACTACGGTGAATTAATTAATGATCAAAGATGAGCTGCTAGTGTAATAATCTTGAGATTCCAGTAATTGGCATTGAGCTGGCTTCCTTTTGCCTTCCTATTATGCATGTAATCATTATAGTCTAGAGAGGTATATCTTAATGTTAGTGCATTTTTTTCTTAGCTTTAGAGGAGTCCTTGTCCCTTCCATCATATCATATTGACAAAATCTTAGATGCCTATATATATATATATATATATATATATATATATATATAGCGTGAATGAGTAAAACTTCCTTGCCTTTCTCCCTGTGTCGAGTTCTCCATTTCTCAAGTCACAGTACTAACCTGGCCGCACAACTGTGGAAAAAGAGAATTAATTTGTCGGCAACAAGGTAGGTTTTTTTTCTTAAACCAGTGGTTTGAATAGTTGAAAATGTCATTAAATCCAAACAGTAGTGTTCATGGAGTATTTATTGGTGCTTATGCATAACCAGCTGCTAGCTAATTAAATTGATCTCCAAGTCTCGCGCACCATGTAGAAATGAAATTAATGAATGATAGTTGGCAAAGGTGGTTTCCATCTCCATTAATAAGATTCAATACCCTTCTGGTTCTACTGCCATAGACTGAGCAATTGACTCTCTAACAAGTATAGTTCAACAACTTGAGCTACCATAAGCAAAATTAGGGTTCAAAATCAATCTCAAGGTTGAAAGAACTAACCATTTATTTATATAATCATAGAACCACAACCCTTGCAAATGGAGTTGAAGGGGCTAAAATCACCATTTAATCTATCTATTGTATCATCATACATTTACTTGTGAAACAGAGGTAGGTTTGTATCTTTATAAGTTGCTGAGGCAATACAGCTCAAAGGAGAGACTACTCCAGGGAAATGTGTGTTTGGTATGTTGTTAATTTTTATAATTACGGTTTAAAAAAAATAATTTAAAAAATCTATAAATTACAACCTTTTTAATTAATAATTTAGAAAAAACTTGGTGGGATTAATGTAAAACTGTGGTGTATATTGATTAACCAAACACCTTTAAAATTATAACAAATATAGACTTATTTGTGTATACTATAGAGTGAATGGCAGTGGTTACAGTAGTTGTTTTCATTTAAGATGGCAGGATGACCTGAGCCTGTGAGCAGGGAACTGGAGTAAATGATAACCACTCGATATTTAGTAGAGTAAATTCTAAAACCATCCTCCGAACAAAGTCCTTGTTCCATTTAATTTCAGTTTAAGTTTATCATAAATTAATAATAATAAATAAATAACCATCTTGAATATATATATATATATATATATATATATATATATATATTAAACTAATGTTCTCTTTGCTGATATATTATAATAATGCAAAAGGCAAGACACAGGACAGGACACAGAGACATGCTTAGGCTTCTTCATACAATAAGGTGTAGGATGTTGCTTGCAAGCCAGGAAATGGACAGAAAGGAAGCTCTGAGGTAGCTCCTACTCTACTTTAATCACCGTCTTTCTACTCTATTATGGAGTTAATTAATGGTGTCTTAGGTCAAAAAGGCAACAATTTGCCAACCTTAAACAAAAATGTCTTGTTGCTTCTAGAACTTGTAAGAATTCATATTAATTGTAGTATGCGATGATCCTTCATTGCTCTAGCCATTTTGGTTGATTATTGCAGTCCAAATTCATCATCAAATGGTGAACTACAACACCCCTCCTCACATGTCATAAAGTTTTTTGAATCATTCAAGAATCTAAAGATCTGATGAGAGCCTTAAAAACCTTCTTTTAATCCAAAATGTCTTTGATGTTCTCAAAACCATCCCCTCATTTCTTTAAAATATTGAAGACATCATGATATAAAAAGATCCTTTTGTCATACATTAAAACTTTTGGATAATCTTTGTAATTTCATATTATTTAAGGGATTATTGCATTTAACCCGATCTATCAAAATCAAATAATATAGATATAATAAATAATAGGAGATTAAAAAACATAAAAAATAAACATGATATTTTAAGTGACGGAACATGTTTTTTAAAATCCAGTCTACCCGGTCCAGTCTATTATATGTTCAAAACTTACCATTTTTGTTATATGATTTTTTACATTTGATTCTTCTAAGCTCAACCCATGAAAACAAACAATATAAATCTAAATATTTATAATATTCATAAAAAATTTAGCCCTGCCTAATATATTAGTTAAAAAATTAGAAATAAAACCCAAACATGACCAGCAATATCAGGATTTGGAACAAAGTTTTTCAACTTTCTTTCTATCCTTCACCCTTTTTAGTTAAAGAAGGAAACAGATGGAAGGCATGGTGATCCCCAAACCCAGGTGATGATCCTGAACCTTTGATATCACTTGTGTAAGGGATTTTCTCATATATCCAACTTCTTGTTCAAAAACAGAGATATGCAGGGCCAGGTTTGGAATGAGACAGGGCCAGGTTTGATTCACAAACCCAAAGAAGATGAAACTAGAGCAAATGGAAGGTTGATAGGGCACAGCAATAGAACCTAGTGGTTTTTTTTTTTAGGGCAAGATGATGAAGAAAAAAAGGAGTTGGAAAACACAGGTTTCATTATTGAATTTTCTTATGCACAAATCCAAACAAGTCTTCTAATGCATAAATGTGTGTATGAATACAACACTGCTTAAATACACATACAGCAGCTCTGCTCTGCCACTCTTAAAAATAAATGCAGTACAACACTGGATTTCGAACTCTACCTATTTCCGGTGTAAAAGTGGAAAGTGTTCACAATGTTCGGTTTATTTAGCAGCTGTAAACTTGTAAGAAGCATAAGAAAGAGTACCATTGCCCCAGCTATGGTGCAATAGTTTCGCCTTGGCGTTTTCACCTGCAGCTCCCATGGCTACATGCAAAGGGTAAAAGTGGTCTGGCCAAGGATGAGCCTTCTTTCCATACGGTGCCCTTGAGTCGTAGTGATTCACATCTTCATATCTTCACAAAATGAAAAAACTTGCTTAGATGAAAATCAAACTGTGGAAGCTGATAGTATCCTCGATTAAGATGACAGAGTGGGAAGCATTTTCATGCCCAAGTAATAGAATAAAATGAAAAATCCACAGAATTGATCATGTTAAGCCCGTTTTAAACATGGAATGAAATTCTCAGCAGCTATTCTATGAAACAACAGCTCAAATTTAAAATGCTACCCAAATGATGATTTTATCTGCAATATGTAGTTTACACGGAGAAAAAATCAAACATAATCTTGGAAAGATACATCTAAATCCTAATAAAAGAGAATTCAATCGCTTCAATCATCAAAAGTAGAGTTGGAAAACAAGCCATCGTTTTGAACTCGCAGGATGACAGCTACTCAAATTAATCACTTCAATCATTAAAAGTAGAGTTGCTTAGAAGACAAAAGGTGATCGTTTTGAATTCACGGGATGGCAGCAACTCAATGAAACAAACACACACATAATTTCCTAATCAATCACACACTCTGATACAATACGATATAACACCAAAGATCTCAAGAACTACAGAATGGAAAATGCCCACGACAGATATTTTTAGAACTAGAAATTATCGAGAAAGTGATAGTTGCAAAAACCATAGCCCTGCCTCCTAATCCATAGCCCCTACCATGTGAATGCATGTGTTCCATCAATTCCACAAAGACTCCATCAATTACAGGATGAATATATATATGTTGTCCTAAACTGCACGTATTAGAGTGTACTATAAGCAAGGAATTTTCCAACGAAAAAATTACCTTCCTTCAAGAAGAGCATTTTTAAGCCAAGTATCAAACTGCGAAGCCCATGAAGGAACAGGAGTGCCCTCGGGATGCATGGCCCCCAAGTTGTGAGTAGTAGCTCCAGATCCCATGACGAGGATACCTTCCTCCTTGAGGGGGGCCAACGCCTTTCCCATGTTATAATGGTAAGTTCCATCTCTATCTGACTGAACTGAGAGCTGGCACACTGGAATGTCAGCCTCGGGGTACATGAACATCAGAGGAACCCATGTGCCATGGTCAACTCCTCGTTTTTTATCTTCATGAACATGCTTGAAGCCATTTTCCATGAGCAATTCCTTCACCCTCTTTGCCAATTGTGGCGCGCCTGGTGGTGTATATTTGAGCTGGTAGAAGGGGAAAATTATTGGAAACATAAATAAAATGATCCAGTTAACCAAGAAAAAAAGAGAGAAAAGTTCCAGCCCAAAAATCCTAACTAATTGGTTTGGGGCCAACCACATATATCTATTTTCTCCGATGCCAGTCCCTATTTGTAGCCAAACTTCCTGTGAGATGTTCTGTTCAAATTTAATATAATTCTATACATGTACATATCCGAGTCGCTATAGAAATAGTCTATCATCAATAAGAATCCAAGGACTTTCAAGACCTCTTCGCTTCATACGGCTAGAAAGATCTACAACTCTCATAATCTTACTCATAATTGAATGCTTTGTCTGCCTTTCAATCATCACCTAGATGCAATTCTTCGAGGTAAGAATATTTCAACAGATTAATAACTTTCCAATGCAGGAGAAAGCAACAGACAACAACGGCCTTACGGTCTAAAACTCTAGATACTACTCTACATCTTCAACATTTTACTCACAGTTTCAACATTCAATTTCAATTTCATACTCCAAATCACACAATTAGATCATACAAACAAATAAAAAAAACTTATTCTTTTTCCTAAATATCTGATCATAGTGACTCTCAAAAGTTAATCAAGCTACAACTAGGGCAAAGTCTGAATAACGCAGATGAGAAAAAAAACCTTCAAGAACCAAAAAGCAGAAAACCTTTCAAGGAATCTGCATCTGCATAAAACAAACTACTGCTCTGATGGGTATGTCCAACGTTTGACCATAGTTATGACGATGAGTTTTAGCTTCAAACATGGAAAAGAAGCAATTGGCCCACACAAATCAACCGAGGACATTCTTCTACCTAAATATCTGATCATAAACTCTAAGAGATTAATCAAGCTAAAATCTCACCAACCCAGATAAACAACAAGCAGATAATACCATGCAACTTTAATAGGTGTGTTCAACGTTTGATCATAGACTTATCAATGACTTTCTGCTTCAAAAACAATCAATCAAAGACATTCTTCTATCTAATGTCAGATCATAAGCACTCAAAAACCAATCAAACTAAAACCTCAGCAACCCAAATAAGAAAAAAAAAAAACAGAAAACTCTTAAGGAATCAAGTACCTGGTACATGGGTTTGGGGAAGCCATAGAAATCATAAATGGTGTCATTAATATTAACAACATTAACTGTTGGTTCTTTGGTGTCCCAATGTCCAGAGATAACAAGAATGGCTTTAGGCCTTTCTTTAAGAACAGTTTGTTGCCATGATTTCAAGAATTGCCTCGCTGGTATGCTTTCATCGATCGCCATCATTGGGGATCCATGAGAGATATAGACCGTGTCCATCAAACCCTTCTTGCAAAAAGAATAAATAAAAAAAAGTGTTGTCTTTTGGATTCAATGAATGAAACTAGCGCATCAACGACTAGAATAGGTTCCCTTCTTAAAGAGCATGTGCATCTATATATATATATATAGATATATATCGAGTTTGGTTTGACCTTGCCCTTGTGGATGATGTCCTTGCTGACGTTGTTTTTGGGTGAAAAGTCAATTTCACATCTGGTCTCCAATCTGAGGTGTTTTCTAAAATGTGGGTCGGTAGTCAATTTGGCATCTGGCCGGCAATCACATCTCTACACTACCGTGTGTTCATGATGATATGGCTTCCGAGTAATCCGTGTATGTGGATGACATCTTGATCCATGTTCAAGATAAATCACGCATGCACTTGAGGCTAATTGTGTAGGTGTGAATAAATTAATCTAGACATCTTGAATTATCAAAGATAAAAAATAAAAAAATAAATAACGTATTTTCTTACATAAATTCGGGGTAATAAATATTAATTTTAAAGCTCGAAATTCTTAACTATTAAATCGACACTTGAAGTTTATACAATAAAACATTTAATATCTTATACATATACCGAATTAATATTATGATTATGGTGTGTAGAAAAGGTTGAAGAAACGATGATAATAATTTAAGAAGCAAGAAGTAGTCTCCAAATGCTGAAACAAATGATGAATTAGATAGTCTTCAAGTACATATTACATATTTGATAATAATTTTAATATATTTTTAAATAAAAAATATATTTTAAAAAACAACCAACATCACTAAATAAATAATAATTAAAAAAAAAAAAAACCTACCATTCAAGCAACCAAAAGCTTCCTTTGCAAGACAGGTTGAAAGTCAATATCTCATGGAGAATTAAAAGCTAAAAAACTATAGGAGGCAGCTGCTCCCGTTGGACCGCTTGTGTTTATGGGGCTGCCGCGGGAAGAAAGCATGGAATTGGAGCCATGTCAAATAAATACAGTAAGCTCTCTCTGCCTATTAGAAATTGTACGGACAATGTTTCTCCTGTGTTTTTTTTATGATGAATGAAGGAAGGAAGGAAGGAAGGAATGCATTTTAATTAGATGGGAGAGAGAAAGAGTGCTTGTCATCTTGAGACCACCTCAAACCATTTAGGTGAGAGCATACTTCTCTATTAAAATAAATTCTTTTTATCGATCATTTACTCAATTTATTATTAATTAATTTATACTAAAATCCCTTGTAATTTAACTATAACAGAACAATGATATGTTTTCTTCTTTTTTAATTTGATCCTCAAGATTATTTTTTTCAATCTCATTCTCTAGTATTGAATTTTAATTTGTTTCGATTTATTTTTTAAAGAGTTATCACGGTGTCATGATTCATGTTTCGCAGATTAACTCGGATTGATTTTGATCATTTTCTTGTTTTTTTCTCTACTTCATCATTCAAAGTTAGGTTGATTGAGAATTGGGTTTTATTTTTTTATTTTTTTTCTATAAGGTTATCACAGTCTTATAACTCGGCTCGTGGGTTAACTCAATTATCTTAGGGTTTTTATGTTCTTTTTTTTTAATTGAATGTCTTTTTTTCAATCTTATCCTTCAATATTGGATTGAATAGGCATTGGGCTTTATAATTTATTTATTTTTGCTTTCTATAAAGTTATCTCATCCTTATAACTTGGGTCACAAGTTCGGTAGTTAACTCGGGTTAACTTGGGTGGTTTTTTATGCTTTTTTTTCCAATATCATCTTGTAACATTAGGTTAACTAGGAATTGAGTTTCGTAATTTGTTTTGATTTTTTTTCGATGTTATCTTGGTCTCATGACTCAAGTTTAACAAGTTAACCCGGGTTGGCTTAGATAATTTTTTAATTGAATTTTGTTTTCAATTTCATCCTTAAACATCGAGTTGATTGGAAATTGGGCTTAATAATTTTTTTTATTTGCTTTTTACGGGGTTTTAGGGTCTCATGACCTAGGTCACGGATTTGGCAAGTTAATCTAAATCGATCCAAGTAAATCCGAATTGATTTAATATGTTGGCGTCTCAATATTTTTCTTTAAAAAGATATCATCTTGATTTTCTTTACTCATATTACTTTTTTTTACCAGTAGTTTGAGTTGTCTTTGAACCTGCAAAGTCAATTAGATCATATTAGATCATATTGAATCAACCCCACATAGTTTTTCTTCCTGTAAAAGAACATGTTAACAACATTTAAATATTTTTTTCACATTTAGCAAAAATTTGATTCAATCCATAATGTAGCGCAGAGAATTATCTAGTTTTAATCTAAAGAGGGTCTTTCAATTGGACTTTACACATGAAATGTTTTACTTTAGTTTAATTTAATAGGTGTGTTTTGTTTTCCAGGAATAAAGTTTAAAGTCAAGGGTTAAGTGGGTAATGTCCAATTGATAGGGACCTAATTGGAAATTTACTTTTTGTTTGAAGGGCCAATTGGAATTAAATGATAGTTGGGGGATAAATACTCACTTCGCAATTTAAAAATTGAAATAAGTTAAGTGTAAATTGTTAAAAACATTTTATCTTTTATTGTAATAAAATACCTAATCAATATTCTCTATTCTCCTTTTTAGTAATAATTTCTTTTGGAAATATTCTTAAAAAAATTATATAACCAATTAAATACATCTTTAATTAATCATTGTTTTTTATTTGAATATTTAATTTTTTAAATACTTATTGGTTCTCAAAGCACTCATCACCTAAGATTAATATAAATCGGTTCAATACATTATTTAAATAAATTGTTTCTTTGTCTGTGATAACTGAGATATTTTTTAAGTATAGTTATGAAGATAATATTTAATGAAGGTATTTTTTTAATTATTTTTATGCAATCTATATATACATTGAATCTCAAGATTTTGTATAAGCTTTACGGATTTAACTCTTTTTTCTTTTTTCATCTAGAACTTCTAGATATTTTTTTTTTTATTCTAGCGTTGCGGCAAGGAATATTTGAGTGTTTTAGTTGATAATATACTAATTAATTAATTAGTAATTGATTAAAAATCAAATTATCTACACAAGTATTCGTCTTAAGCAGAGCAAAGCCACACTGAGGCATAAGGAGGCAACCGCTCCTTAACTTTTTTTAAAAAAAAAAAACATTTACATTAAAATATTAATATAATAGCTTAAGTCATATTTTGCAAAAGGCAAAGAATTAAGATACAATGTATTAATGTACTCTATTGTGACTGTTTGTATTCTTTTCTTGCAAAACCCAAAGTAAAACTTTTATTGTTGAATCTATTGAAAAATGTTTCTGGTGTTTGAATTATAAGCTGGTTATCTCAAATCTTTCTTTTATTTATGTTTAACAGATAGAGAAGTAAATGGATATGTGATGATTTTATTCTATAGCAAAATGAAAACTAATCGACACATATAAAGACTGAAACTAGAAATATTCAGAGAGTCATAGAGAACTTTCTGTTGATGCTTCTATGATTTGTGATTATACCATCAAAACTTTCTATGTTTGATACTTTGATTTATTAGCTCCTCTGTGATAGCAAAACTTCGTGAGCGTTCAAGGCAAAAATCTCAAGAGATTACAAACCTATACCATTTTCATATTTAATTGTTCAACAATATCATTGACATACAACTTAATGAGTTGGATGATCGTTTCACTGAGACGAGTACATGGTTACTTCTTTGTGTGGCATATTTAAACCTAAGTGATTTTTTCTCTGCTTTCAACAAAGAAAAGCTTATTCGCTCTACTCTTTTTTATCCCAATAAATTCTCTATAGTGGATCTTATGATACTTAGTGACCTGAAGGTTTACGTGCTGTCAAGAACACCTTATTGTAAATTTTTTTATTTTATAAGTATTTTTAAATTAATTTCATTGGACATGAGTTAGTACATATGTTTCAAATTGATTTTTTTATATAACGCATGTTTACATAATATCAAGTATTTATTATTAATTTGTCCTTTTATTTAAAAAATCATGGCTTCGCCACTAGTCTTAAGCAAGACTTTTAATGTTAAAAAACAAATTACATAATAAAAATTGATCAATATAAAATATATTAAATTAACATAATAGAATGTTGAATATGTCAATATTTCAACGTAACCAATCAAAAAGATCAAATTCAACGTATCCAATTAGAAGGATTAAATGTTGAATTTTATGTGCCAATATTTTAATATCATATAAATATCATTTTATATAAGTTAGATATATATCATTAGTTGTATATGTGTTATTTTAAGTATCATTCTCAAACAAGACTTGTATATAATTAATTAAGTCTTTTATATATTTAATTTATTATAAAAAAAACACACACACACACACACACAATAACAACAACTCAAGAGTCTACCGACTTGTTCAAACTCGGCTTGTTCAAGTTTGAACAAGAATATTCTAAAGTCATACTTCCTCGTAATTTAGAACAAAACCACTACAACAATAAAAATATCACCGGCAAAACTATATAAAAAATAATTAATTTGGGAAACCTCAAGACTTGTTTTTGTCTTATTATTGGTTTTGTAAATTTTGGATAGATTTGTTTCTATCTTAATTTATATATAATTTTTTTTAATTTTTTCTTTCTCTTTCTTAATTTCCCGCTTTAATTAATTAGGAGAATTAATTCAAGATTACGAAAGTTATCATAAACTAAAAGAGGGATATAAATTAAAAGGTTTTTAAACATCTTGTTTTGATCATTAGTTGGATTCATTATGAGAGTCAACATAATATATATATATTATGTGCTATTTTGTTGGTCGGTCGTACATATTGAGAATATATGAAACAATAAGAAATTAAATGGAATTGCACATGTGGTCATTCACGTGATTACAATTAATTTTATAGATGAATACGACATTAATTCGAATAAGTGAATGTGAGATCGATGCATGGATAAAGTTGGCATAATTAATGAATAATTATATTGTAAATTTGCAGTTCTAACACCTAAAACTAACAGTGAGAGTTTTTTTACTTTAACACAAGACATGTTTTATTATGAATCATTACAGTGATATTACCTTTTTACTCTATAGTTGAAATAAGTTTATCTTACTCGTAATTTAATCCTTTTCATAGCTAGGTTATTTAGTTATTAAAAAATTATTTAGAGCTATATTTGTATTTTTTTAATTTTTTGCATGGTTAAAATATAATTTTACCCCTAGACTTAACAATTTCCTGAACAAATAACAAAGAGTGATTTAGTCATTTCAAAAACTTCAAAACGATTAAAATATTAATTTACCCTTGAGGTAAAAAAAACTAAAGTTGTTGACCAAGAGGTTTTTGGTTTTTATTTTTACATTATAAAATATAGTAAAAATACGATTATACTCTTAGAAGAGATAAAAATTAAGACATGCATCTAGAGTTATTTGTATACATTCACAATGGTTTTTTTGTGACTCCTAGGTTCATGATCGGCATTCTAGGATTTTTAATTTGAGAAACTATTTTTTTATTTGAAAAAGTTGTTGGCATGTGCCATGAACACACCAACAAGTGGGTGTCATCCGAGGTGTTTGAGTAGCGCCATACAGTGACCAAACATGTCTTCCGCCATGTTTGGATGCGATGTTGTGTCTTCTTCTTTATGAGGTGGCACGTGGAGGTAGAAGATTGTCGGATTGTTGCCGGTGATCATCTTTTCTTCTTCTTTTTCTCTTTTCTAGAGAAACTGCATGTTTGTCCTCTTATCTTTAGATTTGTTAATTTCAATCCTTATATTTTTTTTTGCCATTAGTTCTATTATAAAAGTTATAAAAATTTTCAATTTAGTCCTTGAATTATAATTTGTCATATATTATTTTTCCAACTCAATCCTTATTCTTTTGATTTCTGATTTTTTTCCTCGGCACTTTTATTAAAGTTTTGTTAGTTTTTAATTTCATCATTTAATCAAAGTTTTATGTTGTTTTATTATTTTCAATTTATCCCTCATTCTTTTAATTTAATTTTTCTTTTGTTAAAGTTTATTTATTTTTAAATTAACCCTACAATTTAAATTTTTTTATGCCCTCTAATTTATTTTTTTATTTCAACTTTCTCCCTTGTTCTTTTAATCATAATTTATGTGTGTTTTTTATCTCCAGTTTTATCCTTCGGCCTTTGAAGATTTTGTGGTAGTCTTTAATTTTTTCTCTATCGATTTATCCTATTCTGAGGGCCTAGATTGTGGATTTTACAGACCTTTTTTGAATAAATATTTTTAAGAAATAATTTGTTTTTATTTAATTTTTGAATAATTCTTTTTATTTTATATAAATAATATTTATTCTTAAATAATATTTCTTATATGTTTATCCTTGTATAATGTTTTTTTCTTTTTTATTTTATTCAATTCGTTCAGCATTTGTTTATGTTTCTATTATCTTTTATTCATTTTAATAAACAAATTTTATAGACACAAACGAATAAATATCTTATTTTATAAGATCAACTATATTGGCCTACACCAGTCTCTTATTTTTTCCAGTTTGTTTTCGGTATTTTTAATGATTTTTTTTTATTTATTTACAAAAATAATTATCAATTTATTTAATTAGATGCTTACATAAGATTTTTTTTATTTATATTTTAATTTTTTTTAGAAAATATTCAGCATACCTAAGTTTTTTTTTTAAAACAACTTACGACTCGTGGTGGCGAGTGGGTTATATAGCTAGTATATATGTGTATGTATATATGTATTATCTTTTTAGCTTTTTAAATAATTCGATGATGCATGGCCCTGGGATTTTTTTTAAAATAAGTTAATTTTAAAAAAAATTGATAAAATATGTTAAAAAAAAAATTAATATGTGCGCCTTCTTTTAGCAGATTGTGCTATGAGCACACTAAAGAAGACATGCCCTATCAAAATGCGTGCGCCAATTCTCATGCAACCCAAAGCCATGTGCAAGGCGATACCCTTTATCAGTCGAATCCATTTATTTTGCATACGACATCCATCAAAAAAAAAAAAAACATAAACTAGCACATAATTAATTAAATTATTTAATTATGTTGCTCATGGGATTATAAAGTTATCAATTTATAACCTCCATATGTATAATTAAATTGATCTGATTTTAAATTTATTTTTTAAAAATTATCACTTCGAGTCTTATAAATCTTAGAGTTATTAAAAATTTAATTTTAGAATTCATGTGATTAGTTAAAATACATGTAAACTTATTCAAAAACCGATATTAATGTAAGAAAAAAAGCTATCAATTTGTCAACATGGAGCAATGTTAAGCTCTCTCTGCCTTTGAAAAATCATATGCAAGTCATCATCTACGTACCCTAGGAGAAGCCATTTACCCTGAAGTCAAACATATCACTTCTCTTGAATGTGATTGGGTTTTTGAAATCTTCTTTCTAGCACCCAATTAGTAGACGACCAATCAACGGGGGTTGGTTCAAATGGTAAGCAA
>Ga0325404_1001851_pt1 | contig 22467 bp, 13 predicted proteins | sample PopdelMetagenome_18_FD_205664 | JGI IMG/M metagenome (GOLD analysis project Ga0325404, IMG submission 205664) | Populus deltoides microbial communities from Bellville, Georgia, United States - Xylem-Control-R1 | ecosystem: Host-associated > Plants > Phyllosphere > Stem > Wood/Secondary xylem...
ATGCTGCGTAGCCAGCAGAAACTTGGTCTCTACAGCTTCCCAGACAGGCATCTAACTGTCATGAAACAAATAGCAAGATGAGCAGTCAGCAAGCAAAGTCAGTGCTATCAGAAAATATAGATCAAGTGTCCGTTTTTTTTTTTTTTTTTGTGTTAAAAGAAGAATGTGGAGCCCTTCAGAATATAGAACAATTAAGTACCATACCGAAAGTTGAAAGACAAAATTTCCAAAGAAGAAATTGCTGGGTCTCAGCAAGTACATGCACTTCAAATTTTAAATGATGCTCGTAAACAATTTCAGGATTACTAATACAAAGCCTTATACTTTAGCACTTCAGAAATGACATGTTACCTTACTTCAGACCATTTTGCCTTTTGACACTAAAAAACACCAAGGCTGCACGAGCAGTTGCACGTGCCTGTTCTCATTACCTCCCCCCCCCCTCTTTTTTTTTTTTTTTCTTCATAATCATACTTTTTTTAGTACTATGACTGAATTTTGGATTATAGAGAAATAAAAATACAGGATTATCACTATTTACTTCAGGACTAAAGTATAATTCTTCAGCTTCCAAACCCACCCTGCATCTTCTTCCCCTGGCAGTATTTCATACACTGTAAAAAAATAGATAAGGCAATGAGCTATAACCAAAAACAATCTAGTTCAGAGCATATCACTTAATCAGGCCTCATCACATAATCCCATGAAGCATTCAAAAGGTAGCAAGTAATGGCTGCGGAGTGAGGTAGGAAGTTCAAACTGGCACAAACCATTCAAGTCATAAGAATTACTTCCCATGTAGCAAGGTAACATGTCATATCTTTAGCAACTTTCATATTCAACAACTTTGATGCTGAAGTTAGAACAAAAAACTATAACATTTTGCCTAATACACCCGCAAAAGGTCCTATAAACTGTCCATGTCGCTGTCCTCAGATGCCTCCTCGTCAAAATCAGACCCACTATCAAAGTTCATATTCTGAAGTGCTTCCATATTATTCTCCAAGGTAGGATCACCAGCTTTTAGCAAATCTTTCAAGTCATCTAATATATAAGGTTCTACCAATTTCCAGAACCATGTAGAAACGCTTCCAAGAAAACCTATCCAAAATACTTTCCCCTTTCTCTTCACCCTGCAATCCAGAGATTTTGATTTCAATGTTTTGACAACCCTTCCAACACCCTTAACACTCCCCTTTAGCTTCAGCACAATATCCCCTGATGATGTTCTGTGCCCCCCATACATATACCAGTATGCAAGAACCTGAGGTGACATCCACCTGTGGATTAGCTTTGGCAGCTGAGGTTGGCCTCTTGGCCAAAACTGTTCTGCATAGAAATCAAAACAAGAGTGCGAGATGGTACAAAATCTCCAAGGGATGTCATCGCTATCACTATCATCACTAGGCTTAAAAGATGGATGTAACCACTCGTGGTACTGGTCATGTAAATGTCTCCTCAAAATGGAATGCATGATAGAATTCTGATTGAACTCGAATTGAATCATGTGTTTCTTCCCATCTGATTCAATTTGCAAACCACCTAAAAACAAACCCACTAAAATTTCTCTTTGCTCTTTGCTAAGCTTGAGGCTAATACGCCTCCTTGCCACCTTCCTGCTTGAGCTCAGAACAGAGTCAAGCTTTTCCATCAACGAGGAATCAATATTGTATTTCTTTTGGCACATTAGATCATATATCCTTTCTGCCTTCACGTGGTATCCAGAAGAGAGGTATTCTCTTAAAATAGTATTGCATGATCTGGCATTAACACCAATCGCTTCATTATTGCGCATGTGGTTAAAAATCTCCTCAGCTTTGTCAAAATTACAGACTTTCACCAAAGAATCCAAGTAGATCATGTAGACACTCCGGTTGGGTCGACATTTCTCAAGGCATGCAGAGAAGGCTGATTCTAATTTATCGTGCAAGTTTAAATTAAGGTACATGTCCATTATAGAAATAAAAGATGGTGTAAGCGGCTTCATACCACTCTGAACTAGCTCTTGCATGAGTGACTCTGCAAGTTCCACTTCTTCAGCCTTGCATAAGACTTCTATAATTTTATGATACGGCGCAACATTGTAAGAACTTAAAACCTCCTGCATCTCTCTGAATGTCTCAAAAGATTTCATAGGTTCTCCTGCCTTTGAAAAGACCTCCATTCTACACACAAAAGCATGTGAAGAGAGACCCTCATCAAGACGGACGAGTTTGAGCCAAGTCCTTTCTGCTTCCTCCACGTCGCCGTCCTTTGCACAAGCTCTCAATATGGAAACGAGCACTTCTTGGCTCTCCTCTACTCCTGCTTGCCTCATCTCTTCCCTTAGTGATGTGATTCTTTCTTTATCTATATTGTCCTGGTAGCTATGTAGCCAGATGAGACCACCATAAATATCCTTCTGCAACTCAAGTCCACATGTCACCAAATTATGATAAATAAATTCAGCCTGTTTGAGATGATGTTTTGCAATGACCCCTGGTTTGCTCAAAAGAGCTCTAAACAAAGAATTGTGCAAACTAAGTCGTGGCCGGTACCCTCCCAACTGAATCATCCGATTGTAAATGCTGCATGCCTCCTCCAGGCTACCTTGAACTGTCGTACTAAGATATGCAATGATAAGGATATGAAAAGTTGATTCACTGGGAACGCGTCCCTGACTGATAATATCATCAAATATCTCCCTGCATTTCGCAAACTTTCGCTCCTTGCCCATGTAATCTGCTAACTTAGTGGACAACGCAAAATCAAATCGATACCAATGCTGCTGCATCATCCATTTATACACCTAACAATAACCAAAAGAAAAATCTCAATAACCAAACTCTCCCTTTCTCTGTTTCGCTCTAAAGATTTAGATAAAAACTCCAGCTTAGTCCTAAAAGGTTCTAGCCTTACAACAACATAATTCACAAGTCAATATCTCCACTATTGTTTTCCTATGCGAAACTAAATTTTAGTAATTGCCCATTTAAATTAATATCACAGCTCGTCAATTCTCAGTATCTAAACATTCAATCATGGTATAAAAAAGACACTAAGCACGAAGATTTTAGCGCTGCGGAACAAAAAATTGAAAACCCAGGTGTGATTGTAAATAGTACCCTAAACCCGGTCTCGTTTTCGCGAATTCGAGTACAATGAACGACAATATAAGTAGCATCTTCCTGCCTTATCCACTTCCTCTGCCCATTAAGTATCCTCACAGCAGTGGCTGGCTTATGCGCCGGCAACTCCTTACACAACCACGCCAATTTCGCTCTCCTCCACTGCTCCGGCAACTCCGCTAGCTCCTTCACCTCCAGTGCCGGAGCATCCAAGTGCTTCCTATCCCCTCCAGCACCAGAAGATCCCAGCCCATCATCATCAAATTTAAAAGCTTCCCTCTCATTTTCATCAAAATCCAATATCCCTTCAGATTGAGAATCGCTTGCCAACTGTTCGACAGAAGTACTGGAACACTTTGGGGTTGAAATTGGGTGAAGTGTTTGGGGGGTGTTAATGGGTTCGGGGAGGTGGATGCGCTGTTGTTGGTGGAGGGAAAGGGAGAGGGAGGAGGAGAAGAGGGAAGTGCGCATAGGTGAGGTGAGGGTTACTATGTCGGGTACTATAGGGTTTAAAGGGGGTTTATTATGGTGGTAGAAAGTGATGAGAGAAGGGGCTTGAGCTCCATTGAGAAGCATTGGATGTTGTTGTTATGGGTTTAAGCTTTCAGTTGTGACTAGGGTGGGGAGGGAAGGGGTATTAGTGAAGACTCGATAGGCGAGTATAGGTCAGGAAGCTCTGTGCCTTTGTTGGCTCCACCTTCTCCTTCCTTTTTTTTTCTTTTTTCTCTCGTCTTAAACGGTCATCAACACTCGCAGTCACCTATCTTTGATGATTGAGAATTAGGCCTGCCATCAATATTCAAAGTGATGTATTTTATCTCCGAAAGATAATTTTGGAAGAGCTGGGCCCTGCCAACCCCATGTCTTCGTCGCTGCACCTGACCAACTAGCCTACACTCCTCTTGTGGATCCTTTAATTTTCTTACAGAGGTCCATAATGACCAGCCCGTCCGTTTAGAAGCTCAAGCACCTAAACTCTAATTTTGTTGGATGACTCATTCGATTGATTTCGTTTATTATTATTTTTTTGCGTGTTGTTAAGCTTATTTTATTGATATTTTTAATAGTATTGGTGACATTATTATTAGAATTTTAATATGTTTTTAAAATCTTTTTTTCTCTCTATTTTCTCTTCTTATTAAATTCTATATCTTTTAAATTTTATAATTTAAAATAGGAGTACATGACACCTGTGAATTACAATTGTTATATACAACTCTCTAAATTATATTATTTTTTAAAATATTTTTTATATTATATTTTATTGATTTTTTTTTAAAGCTTGACAGAGTACAAAAATACGCTTGTCTTTAACGGGTTCCAAACTGTGCACAGAGCAAGGAGGTACACTTTCTGCATACTTTGTTGTTGAAACAACTCCCAGCACATAGATATGCTGCTGCACGAGGACATGAGTCATGATGACTCTTGAGAACATGAGCATTGATTTTTTACGTTTCCATTCTAAATTTACGAAGCTTTTTTTAAGGTAAAAATCTTGACAGTTTAAATGGTGGTCATGCTGCTGCTGAGTTGTGGACGAGATCTTTGCTAGTTCTTTAGAAACGCCCCATCTACTGTGCAATGTCTCTGAATTTACTCATGATCAAGCCAGTTCTGAAAGTTCTCACCGCTTTGGTTTCACTAGTCCGCCAGAAAGCTTGGAAGAGTACCATGTGTGTTCTCTAATTTGGTCCTCGTTTTTTATTTTTGCTTTGTAGAACAAATTATCAGAAATTGCTGAGTAATTTGGCAACAAAAAGACCTAATCAGAGAAAAAGATTCAGTGAGCAAGATGAAAAGGAGAAAAGAGAGGCACTGTGGATTCCAGTAGAAAGAGTCGACGCTTGGTTGCTTTTCTGTGCATGCATGGATGTCAGCTGGAAACCATTCATGTGATGCATTCGGGTACACGTGTATTCTTAGAAGGTCCATAAGCTTCGCTCACATTCCATACACGTGGAACAATCTTTACATCGCCCTACAAATGCGCCTTCGATAGGTCTGAATGACTGGCTCCGTCAAAAAAGCGCGAATCAAGTAAATATAGGAGTGCAGTGTCTACTCAAGAATACTTCTGACTGGTAATGCAGAATGATTTTAATTAAAAAATATATTAAAATAATTTTTTATATATTTTTTAATTTTTAATATTAATAAAATTATAAAAAATAAACTTAAAAATCATATAAGAAAAATTAATTTGAAAATATTTTTAAAAGCAGAGATAACATAATACCGATAACATCTGAGAGCCCAATTAAAACCTTGTTTATTATTGCATTTTAAAAATTAAAAAAATTGAAATTTTTATTTTATTTTATTTTATTTTTTATTAATATTTTTTAGTGTTTTTAAATTATTTTAAAGTGTTATTATCAAAAATAATTTTTTAAAAAAAATAAAATTTTAATATATTTCTAATTAAATTTTTTTAAAAAATAACTATAATTGCATTTCCAAAACATGTTTTCTACAGGTGCAAATAATATATACATTTGAATACAAGCAAATATGCACAGCAGCACAGTTGTTTTTGTTTAAAAGACAGTGACCACTGACCACGACGTGAAAATGGTGGTTCAACGATTTCGTGTCAACATTGAGGACATCCATTCCCCGTGCAGATCGGTGTCTTGGAGTAATTAATCCTACCCCTCTTATCATTCAACATAATTTTGAGGTGTAGGAATTTATTTTTTTGTTTTTATTTACATGTTTTAAAAATATTTTAAAAAAAAATTAAATTTTTTTATTATTTATCATTTGAAAATTTTAAATTATTTTAATGTGTTGATATTAAAAATAATTTTTTAAAAATAAAAAAATTATTTTAATATATTTTCGAGTAAAAAACACTTTAAAAAACAGTCATTATGTTAGAGAACAATATAAATCATATTTTAGGACCTCACCTAACAGATTAAGCTATTGGATTGAGATGGTTCTTTGACATGGTATCAGAGTCTTGATGACCAAGCGGTCACGAGTTCGAATCTCACCTTCCCCATTTATTTAATAAAAATTAAGCACAATGTAATGTGAGTTTGTATGAGTTTCAAGTTCAAAGAACTTTTACTTGAGGGGGTGTGTTAGAGAATAATATAAATCATATCTTAGGACCTCATCTAACAACTTAAACTTTTGAGTTGAGATAGTTTTTTAATACATTATGATAATATCAAATACGCGATACCTCTGCCTCATACCCTCCTATTTATCTTCTAGTACGTGCATTGTCTAATTAGCAATTTCAAGCACCATTCCCTTTTTCATATAATTTAATCATCCATTCAAAAGAAGTTATTTTACAAGTATTTTAGTCATCTTAACCCTTTATCATAGTTACCGGATCTATTTTGAAGTCTGACTTGATCAAGGATTCGAGTCATTGGGTCATTGATACACTCTCAAAACAGTGTTATTTAAAGATATTAAAAAAAAACATAATTAAAAACAATAAAAATACTAGAAAAAAACATGATTTAAAAAAATTAATTTTGTTGGGAATGGTAATTCTGCTGCAGAAGGGTCAACAAGTTGACCCTGTAAACCATTTGGGGTTTAATAACCATGACCTTTAATAACCGCGTCATCCTTCAAGTTTTCCCCTGCATCATCATCTTCCCCGAAGACAATGTAGCTTCTTTCCCCAGCCATAAGGCAAGAACTTTCTACTTTCGATTGAGCATGCCCGATAATCGGCTACTTGCATGCCTGCTGGAAATTAACAGGATTCGATCGGAAACGTGCTCACTCAAACTCCAGCAAGTGTGAAATAGACAGCAGCTAGCCTATATCGTGACTATGACCAGAACACCAGCAGTTTTTTAAACCTGAATTATATATATATATATATATATATATATATATATATATATATATATATAGATTATAAAACTCAAGTTATAATCGTACTTAATAGTCGAGCTAGCTTTTATTTGTAGTTTTACATTACATAAAACAATCAAAGGATCCTTCTAGCAGTGTCCAGTAACACCCATCCATAATAAAAATACTACCAGCTGATAGTTTGAATTCACGTAACCCATCATGCTTCAATAAATAACATATTCAGCAGTTTATTACATTACATGCTTGTCTGTACCCTAACTAACTAACCATCCTGCAGGTTTAAGTCGTGTCCAGTACCGTTTGGTTAAGACTATGTATTTACATTCGAGTATGTATGGATGCGGCAGGATCACAAACCTATTTGGTGTATCTAGCTTCCTTCCATTAATTATGGTGGTAAGAAATTAATATGAAATGGCAGCCAAAGTTTGAATTCATTTATACACGAAGCCCACTCCCGTTGGTTTGCTTCAAGCTGGACCTTCGGATTGCTTGATTGGATATACAAATTGAACTAAATCACGGAGCATAAATTAAGAATGTCCATTCTGTCTACCCTTAAAGATGAACCACACAGTTGCACCAACTACCAGGTATTCGAGAGCAGGCAGCAACCTTTATTAAGTATTACGTCAGCACCGTTTTGAATCGCGATCCGATTCATATTTTTTTAAATTTTAATTTTTTATTAAAAATTAATTTTTTTATATTTTTAAATTATTTTAATATGTTTATCTTAAAAATAATTTTTTAAAAATAAAAAAAATATTATTTTAATATATTTCTACATAAAAATTAAAACGAAATCATAATTTCAAACATTTTAATACAGTGAAAAATGTTTTTTCATTGTACAATATCTTACTATTCATCCTCTCATTATTATTGTGGATGGAATATTCAGATTTTTATGATTTTTGTTTTAAATTTAGCTTGCTTTTAATTAAAGGTAAATTAATTTTAATTTTTTTTAGCGATTTTGTCAGAATTAAAAGCTGGCTCCGATTGCGTGGTGATGGTTTATCTAGGTGTTATCTATATGTACGGTGTTGTCCCGTGCTTCATAAATCACCTTTTTTTTTTTTTTTTTTTTCTAGGGATACGTTTCGTGTCCAGAATAGTGGGCTCTATATTCATGTCAAGAGTCAAATTGTACTTTGTGCACTGGCTTTCAATAATCAAGCGAGAAACTCTTTCAATGTTCGTGGTAATTGTTATTCGCTTACGTGGCTGAGGAAGGAGGGTGCTGGTTGCACTTTTTTTTTTTTTTTCTTTTATCAAATAATATGATAATCAATGCACATTAAATTCTCCTTCTAGTTAAGCTAATCCATTCAACTTAAATTTAAATTAAAAAAAATTGTGTGTTTATTGTTCATTATATCGAAGCCATTGCAGTGCAAGAATTTACTGTTCTTAAAGTTAAAATACAATTTAGTTCTTTATTTTTTTTTCATATTTTATCCATTTACTTTTATTTATTTATTTATTTCTTAGCCATGAGTTTTATTTTTATTATATTTCATTGATGTATGTTAAGAGATAACAAATAAAGTCATCATAAAAGGTGGAGGGGAAAAGCTTCTTGCTGATGCTGACTATAGATTGTCCATGAAAACATCAATCTTTATATACATGAGTTAATCTTATTTAATTGAGGTGATTTTGATCTAATTATGCAAAAAAAAAATAAAAATGAATAAGGGCTTGAAAAGATTTTCTTTTTTAGATTTTGAATCTAATTATATTATGTTTTAGAATTACAACTGAAATTATTGAGGTTTATAAAATTTTTTTAAAATATTTTTAGGTAAAAATTAATTAATTTTTTTAATCCAGATATTATAGAACTCGATTTTCTCGTGCAACAACTATAACCCAAATTTATTATAATTTAAACAAAAATTAAATTGTATAAGAAATTAGATCTTGGAAAAAAAAATACATTTCTCATTAAAAAATAAATAATGAAAAGGAGTTTTGAATAAAAGAATACATTTTTCCTCCTTAGATTTAAATCACCTCAACTTTTATGAATTTTTATTTTAATTATTTTACGTTTTTATGTTGCTGATAAAAAAATCCATGGCTATATGAAATAAGAAATTCATAAATAAGAAAATTTGAATAAAAATTACATCTTCTAATCTAAAACCTAAACAATCTAATTTCTTTTTGTGTTTTATAAATCACTTCAAAATTAAAACAAAATTAATTTTGAAAATCACCGCACAGGGCTTTGAAGGAGAAAGCAGGCGAGTCAAAGTAAAAAGGAAGAAGAGTCCACAATTGCAACTGTCTTCCTCCCCACATCGAATCATTCCTTCTAAACCCAGAAAACTCGACCCTCGTCCTCGTGACCTGTGAAGTTAAACCTTATCCAAACTGCAAACAAACCCATATCAGTCATTTCATTACCATCACCCCCATTCAGACAAAACCCATATCACGAAACTTCCTTAACTTTTAGACAACAAAAATCATTGTCCAAGGGGGAAAAAAAGATATCACCCAGAGTAGTAAAAGAAGGTGAAAAGGCAAAGTGAAAGACACAAAACCCTGTTTTCTTTTGCTTATAGATTGAAGGAAAGAAAGAAGGCTTTAAGAGTTAGTTTTTACAGGGAGTCAGAAGGAAAAAAATAATGATATAATTAAAAAGAAAACTTTATCACAAGCTCTCTCCTCTTCCTCTCTCTTTCTCTAATATATCTCTGCAACTCCCATTCTCTAATTTAAAAGAAAATAAAAAAAATGAAAAACCCATAAAGGGTTGGTGAGCTTTTCACGTGTTTTTTGTTCAAAAATCGAATCTTTTTGGTCCACGTATAGTTCCATTTCGATCTCTCTGGAAAAGGTTTTCTCTGGTGATGTTGATAATGTGAGTTATTGATTGAGCCTTCTTTTTATTTTTATTATTTTTCTTCTCGTGAATTCTTTTTTTTTTTTTTGAGAGATATATTTAAAGTAGAGGGAGTTATAAGGAGAAATGGATCGATCGGCGATGACAGTGGGACCGGGAATGGACCTGCCGATTATGCACGACGGAGACCGGTATGAGTTAGTGAAAGATATCGGGTCAGGGAATTTTGGTGTGGCTAGGTTGATGAGGGATAAACAGACTGATGATCTTGTTGCTGTTAAGTATATCGAGAGAGGTGAGAAGGTTAGTACTCTCGTGTTCTTTTATTTATTTTTGGTCTGATTCTCACTCCTTTTTTTTACGAAGTTTATTATGGGATTTTGAGCTTGCTTAAGCTTGTTTCTAGTTACAGCTTAATGGGAAGCTCTTAATTTAGCGGTTAATTAAATTGATTTATCATTTACGTTTGTTTGTGCGTGCTTGAGGGCTGATTTATGTATTTCTTTGGTTGAATTCTATTTGTTTTGTTTCGATTTACTTCAGTGTCTAATCAGTTGTTTTGCTTTATTTCTATACTTGAACTGAGCTCCTTTCACTTTTTTTCTAGGTTTACAGGCTATAGTTGTTTTGTGATTGTTTGAATTTTTTTTTGGTTTTGGTTGATCAAATGTTCATACTGATTTTACTTGTTAGATGCCTGATCTGACGAATTTTGTTATGAATGTGATCAATAAGGGGGTAAAAATTAGAAGCAAAAGCACAACTTGGCAGAACAATGACAGGCTATTAGAATATCATATATTGGCCACAAGTTTCAAATTAGTAAAACCTGCGACTTACAAAACCTGTATATAACCGTGAATTTTTGCTGCGTGCATGGCTATAGGTTTAGTAATTTGCCAGAGAAAGAAATGTAAAGAAACTGAATGTTACTTTTCATATGAAATAACTTGCCAGTCTTGGCCATTAGGTTTCTTGAAACCGGCCATCCATTTTTAGTTTGTATTCTGACAACTAATGTAGAGCCCATATCCAAGTTATTGATTGTGGAGTCATTAGGGATGACAATTTGATCCAAATCTGATGGATACCGATCTGAATGAACAGTTTTTTTATTTTATTTTATTATTATGGATAATTACTTTACTTGATGGGTGATGGATAAGGTATAGATATTGGCAAAGCCGACCCAAGATATATATTTGTATTATATAGATAAATATAGAACATTTATATTATTATTTTTAATTCAATAATATATATATATTTGTATATAATTCAAATATATATCACTATTTTACTTTTTGTTGAATAATAAATAATAGTCATAAAATGGATATCCATATGGACACCCCAAACCTGATGGAAGGGGTATAAATATCTAAATCTTTTACTCCATGTGTAATGGGTAGGGTATGTATATAAAGAAACCCGACCCGGGGTAACATTGCCATCCCTAGGAGTTGGCATTCTCGGTGTTATACAGGAAATCTTTGTTCTTGATATGCAATAATTCAACAATAGATAAACTAACCTTAATTTATTTTCCGTGCAACAGATAGATGAAAACGTGCGAAGAGAAATCATTAACCACAGGTCGCTTAGGCATCCCAACATTGTCAGATTCAAAGAGGTCTGTCAATTCCTACAACTTATTATTTTTTTTCCCTTTACAAAGAGGTAGTTTTTATTCAATAACTCAATGGCATGACTATAGGTCATATTAACCCCAACTCACCTGGCAATTGTGATGGAATATGCATCTGGTGGAGAGCTCTTTGAGCGCATATGTATTGCTGGTCGCTTCAGCGAGGATGAGGTTCTTACCCAACACATAGATATGTTTTAGTGCTCCTGATATTTTTTTTTTTGTAATGTGCTCAGCCTTGTGATGCAGGCACGCTTTTTCTTTCAACAACTTATATCAGGAGTTAGCTACTGCCATGCAATGGTTAGTAAATCCTATATTATGCCTTTGTTTATTTTTCTTACTTTAGCAAAAAGTATGAGGGGTTTGTTGTGTTTTAATTTATTCCTTTGTGAAGCAAGTATGCCACCGTGACTTGAAACTGGAGAATACATTGTTGGATGGAAGCCCAGCACCTCGATTGAAGATTTGTGATTTTGGTTACTCTAAGGTACAAGAATCCTTATGCTGTTATTGTTGAAAATCCATAATATGATTTCTTGGATGTCTATAGGATCATGGATGAACATTCGTAAAGATTTTTCCTGTTCAATTGCTGACATAGTTGCATATTGTCCATATCTGCTTTTAACAGTCATCTGTGCTGCACTCACAACCGAAATCTACTGTTGGAACTCCTGCCTATATTGCTCCTGAAGTGTTACTTAAGAAGGAATACGATGGCAAGGTAGGATTTCTGTTCTTTAACTTGATTCAACATGCATGAACTTATGGAGCAAGGATGTCATTTTCGCACTACAACATGTGTACATTACAACTTGATGTTATACTGATGTCTTGCAGTTAATTCTTTCATTCAGATTGCAGATGTATGGTCTTGTGGTGTGACTTTATATGTTATGCTGGTGGGAGCATACCCTTTCGAGGACCCTGATGAGCCCATGAATTTTCGCAACACAATCCACGTAATGTATCACCTCTCTTCTTAGCTTAGTATGGGAGCTTTGCTGAGACCTTGACAAACCTATCCTGTTGTTTCTTTCAGCGAATTTTAAATGTCCAGTATTCAATTCCGGACTATGTTCACATATCTCCTGAATGCCAACATCTAATCTCAAGAATTTTTGTAGCAGACCCTGCAATGGTTAGTATGGTCTCTCTTGATTCCTGAAATTAGATTCTGTTAACATTTTTACAATGATTATCTGTTTGCCATCTCAAAAATATTGTTTTGATTGCTTATTTTTTGTCAAATGATATATATTACTCGCTCTTCACTGGCATGTCCTTTCTTTCCTCCTCACTCTCAGAATTTTGCTTCACCAATATCCTGTCCCTAATCCTTCATCCTCCCTCCCTTCATGGCTCTATTATTGACTTTTTGTGGGTAAAGTTTCTAATACCTTTTTGAACAGAGGATTACCATTCCCGAGATTAGGAATCATGAATGGTTTCTAAAGAATCTCCCAGCAGATCTCATGGTGGAAAATACAATGAATAACGAGTTTGAAGAACCCGATCAACCAATGCAAAGCATTGAAGAGATAATGCAAATAATATCTGAAGCCACCATACCTGCAGCAGGCACCTCCAGCCTCAACCAATATTTGACTGGCAGCCTGGACATTGATGACGACATGGAGGACTTGGAGAGTGATCCTGAGCTTGACCTGGACAGCAGTGGAGAGATAGTATATGCAATGTGAATGCCTGCTGGTGAAGGGGTATCTAGAATGCTGTGCTGATTGCCTGTGAAAGTGAAGTGACTGTAAAAGAATGGAGGACCAAGTTTCTACATGCATGTGTCCCGTTATGCTAAGCACCCTCAGAGGATTGCTTCTGTTCTTCTGTGATATGTTGTCACACTTCAAGTGGCATATAAAATACTGTTTGTGTACACTTTGTAACACGTTCATGTAATAAAGTCTTGTTATATCTTATCTTGAATCATATTGCTTGCTTGTTCTGTTATAATTTCCTTTCCCATAACTTTTTGTTTGCAGGAATATTTAGGATATGGACATGTATTTGACAAAAGCAACAGGGTTAGGCTGGCTGTCTTTAGTGCTTCTGCTGGCAAAAGGAACACCAGGTTATCTTCGTCAAGGATGCGTGTGATCTGCAATCATCATTTCTTGGTAAAGCTGTTTATCAGCAAAGCTTCTTAGGCTCCTTTACTATTTGGGGTATGGAAGCAAGCAGAAAAATTCGGATGATTTGGCTGAGACTATTAACATCTCAAAACATCTCACAATGAATGACAACCTAGCTAGGGCGAGAGAGAGAAAGGAAAATGGTTCTTGTTGCTGAACATCAGAGGAAAAAACTTGATAATCTGATCTTCTGTTAGAATCAGCCAAGGGCTCGAATCACAAACTCATCTTGGGTTAACTCAAACAACATTGATTTTTTTTAATAAAATAATATTATTTTAGATAATAAAAATTTACAGATCATCAAACCAATCTTAAAAAAGACATAGTAAAAAATAAGTGAAATAAGTGAACTCTAATATTAAATTCAATAGGAGACAATAAATAAAAGATTTAAAGCATGAAAAGAAAGAAGTTTTTAAAGAAAAAAAAAACTATAGAAAAAAGAATGGAGATTGGAGATATGTAAAACTTGCAATATTTTTTATTAATCATCAAAACTGTCTCACAAAATAATAATAAAAATATATAAATAATAAAACTTTGAAAGATCTTATTATTCGACTCAATCTATTATTATTTCAAATAAATAAAATAAAAGATGTGATAAATCAGAAAAACTTAGTCTTTCAACAAAAGAATGATAAACTGAATTATTCTATATCATATCTACCAAGCAAAACCGAGTTTAATAATGGTTAGAAGTGCATTATTAAAAGCAATTTAATGAGACATTGATTTGATATTTGAAGAGGGATCGAATAATTTTTTCTTAATACTGTTATTGATTGAACTCAAAAAAAATAAAGGATAAAACATATTTCTTTAATACGAGACCAATATATCTTAAGATTGAATTGGAATTCCAATTGAGTTGAATTGTATACATATTAAGGTATACAACGGATATGGAATAATATCCGTTCAGACTTGTTCAAAAGAAAAGTAAAGAAGAAGCCTCCTGGCGTCTGAGTGGTGTGGCCTTTAGACGAAAAGAAAAATTAAAATTGAACCTGACGTGAATCGAACACGCAACCTTCTGATCTGGAGTCAGACGCGCTACCATTGCGCCACAGATCCACTTGAGCTCAATATCCGAGAATTTGTATTTAACTTAATAACATATTCGAACATATGACGTTATAAATCGAGGCTAACCGAATTACATGTGAAACACAATTTAATTGAACTTTATCCACATTGTTGATCATGCTGCCTTTCCATAATACTCCATTGGCAAAGCGTGACATGTGAAATAAAATTAAAGGAATAATATAAATTATATTTTAAAATTTTGTTTAATAGTTTAAGTTATTGGGTTGGGTTGATTTTTTAGTAAGGTATTAGAGTCTTGATAACCAAGCAGTTATAAATTTAAATCTCATCATTCTTATTTATTTGATAAAAATCAAATAAAAAATAATATAAATCTGTGTAATTTTTAAATTCAAATGGTTTTCACTTGAAAAGATGTGTCAGAGAATAATATAAATTATATTTTAAATTTTATCTAATTATTTAAATTATTAAATTAAAAGGATTCTTTAATATAAATTCCAGCAATTTCATCAATGTGAAGGATATTGTTGTGGCAATCAAATGCCATGGAACATCAGTATCCTGTCAATATATTCTGATGAAAAATTAGACAAGCAAAACATTTATTTCATTCCGTCTGTCCACAAACAAACGGATCAAACTTCATAAACTCGAAAAAGAAAACTGCCCACCGTACCATTACAATTCAATTAAGAGCTGCACCTATCTCTTCCTAGGCAGAAAAGCTGAAGCAAGTGAGCCAATAAAATCTATGCACAACCTAAAATATAGGCCGAAAAATCATACCTCAAACAACGTTCATACCCAGAAATATCTCGTAATCGGAAGTCCTAAACACATTACAAGATAAGACTTGACATTAGCAAACTCTTGAGTTTTCAAATTATTGCATGATGGCTTAAACAAGACAACATACAGGAACACAAAGCATGCCGCTGAAAGATCACTTTAATCCCTTAGGAAGACCTTTGATGATTTCCTGTAAAGAATATTAGCACGTGGATCAAACACTCGCTGGTATAAAGGGACTCGGTAAGTTAATTTCCATATGAAGAAGATAATACCTTTGATGCTTACCCTTGCCACTCCTCAATAAACTCACTGAGCTGCTGCTTAAGCTTGATAACTTCCTGCTCCTATATGGACAGTGGAAACCATTAAGAGAATTCACATGTGGGTTTCCAAGGGAATACCAAAGCAAAAAAAAAACCTTTACTTGAGGCTCCAAGGTGAGTTTTTTCTACAATATTCTCCACTTGTTTATCATCTAACAGTGACTGCATTAACATATAGGTACATGAACAAACACATTCATGAAAACTACTCTCTCTTTATTTTTTGTTTTTTTTTCTCCTGCCTTTTTTAAATGCAGAAAGAGCGTCTGAGCATTTTTATCTGACATTATCATATAAATTACCAAAAACAAAAAAGGGGACACGTTGTCTCAATTCTATATGTGGTCTGAATTGCCAAAAACCATGATTAAACAAAAGAGCAGTGCAAAACAACGTAAATTTACCACATAATTTGTCATATCTAGTTTTACTCCTAGTAAATCGCGGATTACATCATGGGTCATGCTCTCATCAGCAGCCAATCTGGCATTTAATGCAATTAGAACATGAGGATCTTCTGGTGAGACATTATCTAACACAAATATCAAGTTGGATTTAAATTTGGAGTGTAAAGCCTACCTCTTTCTGTCGATTAACTGCTAAGGATTCTAGCTCTTCAATACGCAGTCTTGCCGCCGTAAGGTCCTCATCCTTCTCATATTTTATTTGTTGTGCCAAGCCTAAACCAATGCATTTGAAAGGGGAATCAGAACCCCTGGACTTGGCAGCATTTTTCTCGGACTTGTTCAACGAAGAGCTCATGCTATGAGTGAGATGGCCCTCAGGTTTTACTTGTTCAACCATGCCTTCCAATGCCTTGAACTGTTTTCAGAATTTCTTAAAATACAACTAAAGAAATATGAGATGGAAGAACTATAAAACTTTGCCTACCTTCTGTTTATACTCACTAGCCTGTGCTTCTGAATGCAAATTTAGCTCAGTGATATGTGCCTTGAACTGGGAAATCTGTTGAATGGTAACAAAGCATGCCTTTCAATTGCTGAAACCTCCGGTCAAAACAATGTTTAATCATTTGTAAGAATGTACCAAAATGGTGAATAAAGGAGCTTTACCTCTGCTTCCTTGTTAGATATATTCCTTTCAAGGATTTACAGTATATGATTCAGTGCATCTTCAAGGCCTCTCTCCTTCTCCTCCAAATGCCTGTAGATGAAAGAAAACCATATATTGAAAAGTTGAAGCCACATCAAAGTATCTAAGCAAATATACAATAGAATCTGATAAAAAGACAAAGCTAAATAATGTATCTGAGCCTTTTCATGCCAGTGTCAACACTTTCAACATTCTGCACCTGATGTTTTACTGAATGAAGCTCAATCTCCGAGCTCTTCTCCCTGCATTCTTTGTCGTTCTGCTTCTGCTTTAAGAATGTCAACCTGACAAGTGTTATATAAGACACTGATTTTGAAATTGTAAGCTGCTTTAAATCGACCATAGATTAGAAAACTAACCTTGTTTATAGCACATTAGTGGTGCATTCTAGCTCTTTAACAGATCTTTCAAGTAGCTTCGCCTGAACTTCTTTTTCTTCAGCATAGATCTTTCCAGATTCAGCTATCTGTCAACAAAGTTTGCAGAGCAAGATCAGGAAACATGAAATATGAAACATGAAACAGGTGTAATCTTAGCATACATGTGAAGTAAAATGCACCTGTTGGGCCTCTAGCACTGCAATAACTTCAGTTTCTTCAGCCCAAGACTTTGTGTTTTCTAGCTTTTCTTCTGAACTATGAGTCTCCATCTGGGGCTGATCTCTCTCACCTGTTCTTGAACTTGAGTTATCGGCTCCAATTTATCCTTTTGATCCTTAGTGTTAGATGCAGACCCCTGCAACAGGCTCGGATCAAATAACAGTCCCTTTAGAATATCATCCTTCCTCAATAACTCGGCCTAGAACTGATGTTGTCAGAGACTAGCTCTGCAGCATGACATTCCAAGCATTCGATCTCTTTTATGAACTCAGATGCCCCTCCATATTTTCAACGGGAATCGTTTAAGGGCATGTACTTTTGAATTTCAACGGCTAGCCTATTTTGTTTTCAGCAGGCTATCTGCGTGGACTTGGAGGTTGTAGTGCTGTTTTTCTTGGGCATGGGTTTAGTATTTTTACGGGCCTCGATATTTTTTAGTTGAATGATAGAGCTTACACTGGATCAGAAGAAGACGGTGTTTACCATGTAGATCTACTCGGGGATCCATGTTTTTTTTAAAAAAAATAAAAAGATAAAAAATATATATATGCTAATACAATTTTGAAATCCCAATTCTTCATTCTGTAGCTTAGTTGAAACAGCTTCCAAAACACCATTTTAAACAGCTTTTAAACTATACTAGACGTTCTTATTATTATTCTGATGATTTGATTGAAACGAAGGCAATGGGCCCAGCTACCCTTCCCATTCCTAGATTAAAAAAGAAGAAGTTGATTTTTGACAATGCAAGCTCAAAAGGTTTAGTTGCCATCGGTTAATTAGCATGGCCTGCAAAGCCAGGTTGCTGGTTGGTTGAATGGGGACCATTTCAATTATCTGGCAATTCTATTCATAATGTGTGCAGGGCAAGAACGAAATCTGTCCTCAAACTATCGTGCATCTACCGACTGAGTGCTTCAACTATTAGTTGTCCCAATTGAGGCCCCGTTTGCTGAAGATTGATTCAATTAACCCCCACTATAATCTACAGTTAAGAGATATATTAACCCCCCATTTTGGTGTAAAAATTCATTAAAAAATATTTCTTAGCACTCAAAAAATCATGCAGTTTTAAAAGGGATTATAACTCCTTTTGTTTGTAAAAAGAGTTAGGAGCGTACAGGTGTGGTATTTAATGCGAAAAGAAGCCCGAGTTTTGCACTAAAATAAAGCTTGAATTGAAGGCACATGCAACATTAAGGGATTCAATATTGACCGTGGATAACACTGGGCGTTAATTGAGTAGAATCTCAGTAGATGGGGACTCAATTGGGAGAATTAATAGTTGGATCACTCAGTTGAGATAGGCATGATTGTTTGGGGCAAGTTCTTACTTACCGCGTATTGTTTTTAGGCCACAGTGTTGCTCTCTTAGCGAAACACAAAATATCATGTCACGGTCATCTCATTAGTTGAAGCTTGTCGCATATATCCAAAGGATAACATGATGGCATCTTCTCCTTTTCAACTATATTAATCATATGCCTTGTTGCTATAGGTAAACACACACATGAAGTTTAGATATGGCTTATCTCTTCTCAACTTGAGTTTCCCCTATGTCTTCAACAGTCAATATTACTGTGAAATAGACAGATAGAGAGGGAGATCTAGCTAGCTTCTTGTTTAGATGTCTCTTGGAGTTTCCAAAAGCCAAAATAGACTATAGGATATCTTCTATTTTCAAAAAAAAAAAAAAGATTGGTATTTTCTCTCTCTTTTTCCATTGTGGTAATAGGGAAGCCATTTCTTTTGTTGCTATACATATATGTCGGTTGCTTTAATTTGAAAAGTTAGGGAGAGGGACGCGGGCGGAGGAAAGAAGAAGAGAGCAAATAAAAATGGTGATACAAAGATTAGAGATGTGCATAGTCCTAGTGAAACTGGCTATGGAGTTTATCATGGCTGTGGTTGAAGCCATTGGAATAGTTATTCAACAGAATGGTACAGCTGCACCGCTAGCAAACCATCATTATATTGCTCCGGTTCCTTTTGCTGGTTTTCTTCCATGAAAGTTGATCGCTCTGTCCAGTTTCTTCACAAGAAAGCGTCTACTCTTTCAGGTTGTTTTCTTTCTTTTATGGTTATGTGTACATAAGGGAGAGGTTTGTAGTTGGTGAGAGATAATGCCTTCTTTGTAATTAAACTCTATCTGTATGGATTTTAATTTTGTTATAGTTTTTTTTTTTTTTTTAATTACAAAGTAGAGGCTAGAACACGAGACTGCACTGCAGGAGACTCTATCTCGCCAATTGAGTTACATGCTCGATGATTTTGATGGTTCAGTCCTTGATTATCTTTGGAATTAAGTAATTAATCTACTATATATTCCCATTAATTAACTTGCAATATATTTACTTTTGTCATTAATTTCTTCGAAATGTTTTCTCTCTCTCGCTCCTGCTATGTTATTTTTCCAAGGACAATATTAATTTGTGTTGACTATTTTTCTTCATTTAAATTAAGGGATATATGCTTATGATCAATGAAGAACACTCAGACAAGAGGGCTATTATTCTAGTAGAGGTGGGGGGAGGAGAAAAATACTACATCTTAGAGAGATTGTAAATGAAGTCCAATAATGGACTTATCCACACACACACACACACACACACACACACACACACAGGAAACTCCATTGTTAAAAATCAACTTTGATGTTGATGTATTTGTCTTGCCACAAGTACGTATTTGTCTGATAATATCAGCATATATATCAACCTCTTCAGCTGCTTTTTGAATTTCATTTTGAAGATAGTGGGACTATAATATTATTGATTTCTCTTTTCGAAGATGACTGATCAGTCTCCCTCCTTCGGTGAAATGAATTTAACGTTGTCGCATATTAAAGAAGAAATTAATCAGTGCCTATTAATTATTTACCTGGCATTGCCAGAGTAGAAAACCTATATTAAACTCTTGATTAAAGCAAGAACTTGACTTGATTTTATAACAAATCTTTAATTTAAGTTATAACGTTTTTGAGCTAATTAAAAGTTATATTAAAATATATCAACAATTTTAAATTGTATATAAATCTCTATATTATTCGAATTACTGTTGACATGAATAAATTCCTTCAAAGTGAGAGTACAACTACCAGTTATTTTTTTTTTCTTTTTTTTGATAGTCGATCATTTAAAGAAAAGCATTATTGCCCATGAATCATATAATCATGTGATGTTGTGGGCCAGATGCAGTAGATTCGAATGAATAAAGACAACGATATGATGAGAGCATCGTTACACTTGCATTATTAATTTCACACAAAAACTATAGTATTTCAAGCATGAAAAATATTTAATATAATTTAATCACAGGGCATCTTCTTTTTCTTTCAAACAATCAAGAACAGCACTACTCCATTAATGTGATTAAATCGAATTGCCGGTGGACGTGTTCTTGTAATTGCTGGCATAAGCCGGGATAATAAATGCTTCATGGTAAAATTATTAGCCCAGGGATGACTTAACACCTGTTAATTACATGTTACTTTTGCTGGAGGAATCTGTAAATATATACCGGGTTCGCAGAGTTGTAACTCAGTTGCTTTGAATTGTGGACATGTTCTGAGCTCCTTCGCCAAAACAAACGTTAAAATCAAGCATGCGGGCTTGCTGCAATTTTATGAACAAAGAGAGATCAGGTATGATCCTGTTATTTCATATCAAGATGCTACTGCTCATAGAAGTGAAATCATGTTTCTTAATCAATATAATAGCTCAACTTGTATTCATATTCCCCTACCCGTAACATATTTAAAATTCGAGTCTCTGTTTTGTTAACGAAAAAAGAATATGATTGATTAAGCGTTTCTGTACTATCCTTTTAATGGTCGATAGTCAACATGCTGCACTTTTAATTAATTAAATTAAAAATTAATTAATTATTAGAGATAGTGTCGGTGTCACGCTTTAGATTTGCTTCTCAATAATTACAAGTTTGAATTCTTTCAGAATCACTAAAAACTTATATAATTATTAACTTTAAAATTCATAAAATTAATCAGATAAACAAGTTGATTGATACATTTACATTAATAAAAAATAATTAATTAAATTGATTGCGGCAAATGCAATGCATTCTGTACTAAATAAACACATGATATACAGGCCTGTTTAAACTTAAACTAAATTACTTTTATGTGTTTCATTAAGCAATCTTACTGTCTTTTTTTTTTCCTCTACGTGTTTCAATAACTATAGATTAAAGGAAGAGCATTACTATCCATGATCATAAGAGATCCTTGCAGGAGGGTTGACCAGGTTATTCAAGGAAGATAGCTAGGTGACATGAGAACACCATTTCACATTTTATTTTGTTAGACGCAAAATATATTTAAAAACGAAAGAATATTCCTTAATCACACGACGCCTGATTATATATCTTGCTATATTTTTTTTTTTAAAAAAAGAATGGCACATTACCCAACTGCGATTATATCGAATTGTCGGCAAATGTTCTTACCACTTGCTACCGGAATATAGGATATAGGTTAAGATTGTGAAAAATATTTTTTTTATATGAGATGAAAAATATAATATAAAATTGAATTATAAATTTGAATCATAAAATTATATAATTTTTTTAATTAATTATATATTGATAATTTTAATTAAAAAATTAAATTACATTAAAATCTGATGAAAAAAGTCAACAATATTATAATTAATTAATGATGTAAATAAAATAAAAAATAAAAAATATTAATAACATAAAAAGATTAAAAAATTTAGAACAAAACTTTTCAACGGAGAAATCACTAAATAATAAGAAGTAAGAAGTAGACCTGAATTGTTATCAATACCTGATAGTCATTCCACGGTATGGTGTTTTTGGATTTTTCTGAAGCCCGAAGAAAGCTGGGCCGAGATAAGTGTTTCGCTCTAATTGTTTCGGGTCTTATATCCTATGCCTAGTTTGTCTTTGGATTCTGGGTTTTCTTGTTTTCTATTGTTTTG
>Ga0325404_1001857_pt1 | contig 22422 bp, 12 predicted proteins | sample PopdelMetagenome_18_FD_205664 | JGI IMG/M metagenome (GOLD analysis project Ga0325404, IMG submission 205664) | Populus deltoides microbial communities from Bellville, Georgia, United States - Xylem-Control-R1 | ecosystem: Host-associated > Plants > Phyllosphere > Stem > Wood/Secondary xylem...
GCATCACAATCCTTTTTCTTCTTTGGCATGTGCACTGAAAGATAATCATGGAAAGATGCTTATCGTTTTGTTACCTATTACCAATCAATCTAACTGGAGATGGAGATTTGAGGTTGTGGTCCCCTGATGAGGAAAGGAATAGGTCTGGCATTTTCTTTTAATTTATATAAACCTGCTTTAGACGTTAAAGAACATAGCAGTGATGGTTGGATTTTCGTCCATCGGTAACTATATATATATTATGTCTGATGTTAATTTTATGAACAACTGAGCCAAATTTTATCTTTTGTTTTTAACTACTTTTTAAGTAGTGTATGGTTTCGGTATCCATTTCCACGCTTAGATTTTTGTTTGATGTTCGTATCCTGCATTGGATAATTGAAAGGAGATCAATTATTCAAGGAACTGTAGGCCGTCGGTGGATGTGGCATGTGCAGTAAATATTTCAGAACTATCTGTAAAATACTGACAGAATATATATGTCGGTAATATCAATGGTAAACACAGACGGAATAACATCGTCGGTGATTGTGGCATGGGCTGTAATTTTTTTGCAACTCTCGGTAAAATATCGACGGCTATGTTCCATCTGTAAGGCAGTCAGTATTTATTTAAAAATATTTTTAAAAAATTATTTATTAATAGTAAAAAAAACAAATTAACCAAATAAAATTATATTAAACATTAAAAATATAAAACTAATGTTAAATAATATCCATACAAATATTGATTACAAATTTAATGTGTTTGAAAAACAAAATTAAACTAGATTAACGGCGGAGCTAGAGGAGGAGGAGGAGGAGGCTGGTTGTTCCTGGGACCGTATGACCAAAAAGAGGCTGCACATGTATCATCACCCATCCTTGATCTAATGTCCATGACCATTTGACGGAGCTGATCATAATCCGTCGAGAGTCATTCATATTGTTGTTTCAAGGCCATGAACTCCTTAGACTGGTTGCTCGATACTGATGGAGAGCTCCCAGTTTTTGGCCGTAGTGTTGGAGAGCCCGTAGACCGATTTTTATCGAGTGCACCAGACGATCCTACCTCCATCCACAAATCCAGATCGAAATCCGGATGGGTTGAAGGATTGTCCCCATATCTCTCCCTCAACTGGCTATTATAGGTCTCCTAAAAATTAAAACAAATCATCCTATTCAATTCAATAAAATAATAACTTATGAAATAAAATGATTGAACGAACACACCACGAAGTGTTGAGCACGGTTGTCCACAAACTGTTGCACCCCCTTTTGGCGGTCTTGACTCCGCACGTGCATCTCTACAAACAGCTCCATTGGGCTCAGCTCACGTCCAAAAGACGTAGCCTGTAAGGAAAAAAAAAGGTTGCAAGTTAAATATATTTATAAGCAACAACAAATTAATTAACGATATATTTCATTTAAATTAATATTACCATCCGCTTCGCATATGCACTGAACGGGATGGAGCCACCGGTGTGCGTGGTCACCGAACCATAAATTTGTCGGTTCCGGTTGTCGGCACCGGACTGTGATTGTCGTGTAAACCGCTCAGATGTCACGTGCTCAATATATTGCGTCAATATATCCCCCGAGGTGAATGGCGGTTTGAATTCCCACCAAATCACCACCTCATTCCAGCCTTCTAGACCATTATCTCTCGCATATCTTTTTGCTTTCTTTTGTGTGTCATACCAAAAGTCATGCAACCTACTTTCATAGTAACAAATTAGAATTTAGAACATAAAATTATAAAAAAAAATTATATTATTTTTTATGTTACCTAGTTGCAGCGTGATTCTCTCATACCCTCCTCACAACATTGTTGTTCGCCCTATCCCACTCAAATTTGTGTTGTGTATAAATAATTCATTTAAAATAAAAATAGTACAAGATATAAAATTATAAAAATAATTTATTAAAAATAAGCTGGAAATTAGAAGTTAACACCTACCTGAAATCGTCGAAACCATGCATCGATATTAGGTCTCCACTCAGGATGTATGGTGATGCGATCCAACCATCAAAGGATCCATTGGAGGTTCCAGTTGGTCCAGTTACTAGGCTTAGGGCTAAGAAGTTCAAATAACTTTTCATTGGACTTTTTAAAGATACATGGGCTAAGGTGGACTTCAAGAGGATTTGTAATAATAAAGAGCAAGCCTTTATTAATCTGAGTCATATTCAAGAGGGGCTTGTTGGTGGAACTAAGACCATTACACAAGGATTGGGAGAAGAAGACTAGATTCGGACAGTTTGACCTTTCGTTACTCTTTTGGTCATAACTAAAGCTACAGATCGAATTTTGATGTGATTCTAGTTGGGCTGGAAACTAGACTTCCATACCTTGACAACGGTATATGGCACGCCTTCTAATTCATTAATACGAGAGAGAACCATTCATTTTAAGTTGGGTCTTACTGCTGCCAGACAGAATACGGAAACAACGAACTTGTCTTATTTAATTAGTTGGGCTATCAAACTTTATTTATTTTGAGAGGAGACAACTTGTTTGGGTTTTAGACTTGTTTATTTTGTTTATTTTAATTAGTTTGGGCTAGTTTTAGCTTGGGTTGATTATTATTTAAATTGGGTTTATGTGAGATCCATTAGGAAAACTAGGGTTTTGGCTTAGAGTTTAAATACTCTTTAGGAATATTTTTAGGGCAGACTTTTTATAATATTTTCAGCATTGTAGCCGACTTTTGGTTGCTCAATCTTGGTTCTTGATTGAACTTTCAACTCTTCAAAGAATTGACCATTCTTTGTTGTGAATTTATACTTCTTTTGCTCGTCTCCAGGTGTAGGCGTTGTGATCGAGTTGGTTTATAGTCTTGTTGCCTTGGAGCAAGTCTTCCATTGTGATAAGCTCATTCAAATCTCAACAAACTTGGGTTAAATTGATCTTGGGGTCGCGAATACCATTAAATTCCGCTAGGGTTCGCCTCAGTGTATGGAAACCTAACTCCATTGAAATAATGGAAACTCTAACGACGATTTAAATGCCGATGTTATTGTTCAAGCAACCTCAATGTTTGTGAACCTAAAATTAAATAAAATTAATAAAATATTAATCAGTTGTTCATAAATTATGTTATAAGTAAAAAAAAAACTAAAACCTAAACAAAATGACATTGAAAGGTCCGCTTTGTTATGGAAGATCCGCTTTCAGGGTTTCTGAAAGCAGAAAGTGATGTGTAAATGCATAGTAAAAACATAAAGATGAACTTTTAAAAATGCATGATCTCATTAAAAGGAAAGTTTGGCTAAAAAACAAGGATAAAATCCAATTGACATTTGAAACCTCGACTGCCAAAAAAAATGAAAAAGGCAAACAACATTATATCATGATCAAACAAGCATTGTTGATTAAATTTTGAACACCAATGGAGCTTCTTGGGTCTCCCAATTCTGGAACATCTCTCCCTTGGCTAGCTTTTGAATGAAGGTCTTGAGATTCAAGATGCTTTGAGCTTAGGCTTGTTTGGATGCAAAAAGATATTATAGACCATACATCATAAGGATAGGTTCTAGTTCCTTTATGTGAGACATAGGGTAGGTTTACTACTTGGTCTTTAAAGAGGGTCTCTTGTTGTCCTAGTGATCACCCTCGTAAAGGCAATATGGGGGTTCAGCAGATAGTGTGATGGCACGTGTACCAATCACTATTGGTCTAAACACTCAGCAAAGAGTTGGGGTTTACACAAACTTAAACCTTGACTCAAGTCATAAGGCAAGCTGCTAGTCCCCCATTTAACTTAAAGTTTAATGTATGTGCCCTCAAAAAGATAATAATAATAAAGTGATGCATGACTATACCATGTATGACAAAACATAAAGATGCATGCTAAAGCTTTTAAACAAAGTATCATTCATAGTAAAAAAAAAAAAACAACACATAGCACAATAAAAAAAACAATTACCAAGCCTAGTCCAAGGGTCCCCAATGGAGTCGCCATTCTGTCACACGTCCCCCATGCAACGTCTGATGGTGATTTTTCATTTGATTTCAGGTTTATTTGTTTTTGTGAATAAAGGAGTCGCCACCTAGTATTATGGTCACTAGGAAACCTAACTGGTTTTTCAGAGATTCTAAGGCCAGGGACTGGTTGCGTAAAGGGAAGGTATTAGCACCCCTAGTACGCCCTACCTAAGGTAAGCTGCTTGATGTTTGGTTTGCCTTATAATTGCTATGGTGTTGGTGTTCTCTTAAATAGGTTTCCTATGATAGGTTTGCTATAATGAATGGATTTGGGTTCAAAGTCTAAAAGCAAGAACCCTTGGTCAATGTGGATCACACCCTTAGATATGTCTATAAAGTACCAAGGAGAACCAATGCATATCTCTTGAAATCTGTGTTTGATTCAGACTAAATTTATAACCTATGATTTATGAGATAGGTAAGATAGAAATCTAAGGAGATTCAATGCTTAGTAGCTCATTTTTTCCTTAGCACTTCAAGTGTTCGCGACTCGTAAATTGCAAGGAAAAAGAACAAAGATTTAGAAATCTAAGAAAATTCAGAGCGCTTTAAAAGTCTCCTTTTGCCTTAGTGTTTCATACTTTCACGGCTCGTAAACCGTGGAGTCAAAAGTTGAAATGTCCTCAATTATAATTGAGGCTTCTTTCAAGGATGTGTGATGATATATTATTCCTAAAAAATTATTTTGGATATTTACCACTTGGGGTTTCTTTATCCAAATATTAACATTGAATAATAACAAATTATTCCCACTAATATTTTGGATATTCGTCCCTTAGGGATTTCTTTATCCAAACATTAGCGGTGAATAATAGATAAATTCCCCCAAAATAAGATTTTTGTATTTTTTGAAATATTGGCCATTACCTTTCGAAGTTTTACAAACATGTTGTAAAATCCAGAAATGCAAGAAAATAATTTATGTTGTGTTTAAGAAATCCATGCGAAAACACATTTTTGAAACTTTTGATTTTTTTTTAAGAACGTTCAAAACATGTTAGGGTATTGGTCGTATGCAACACACAAAAACATTTTTTATATTTTCTTTGTAAAAAACGTAAACATTACATTTAATCACAATTAAGGTTAAAAAACCACATATTAGTCAAATTCTTAAGGCTTTAATAAATCAGTTATTGAATCCCAAAAAGCATGTAGAAATGTGTTTTTACATTTTCACGGGAAATACAACATGATTTTATTTGTCCTTCAGATACTTGACTATATATAAATTAAAACATTAAATTCATTTTTTTGTCTTTTTAATTTTATAATTCAATAACATACATAAAAAAATAAACACACACATATCTCTTTTTTTTATTATTATTTTTCACATTTTACAAGTTACAAATCACAAAAATTCAAAATAAATCAAACAACACATTACACCATTCAAAAATTACATAATAGCCCCTAAAAATCCAGGAAGCTGTTGGGAAGGCTTCTGAACCAAAAAAACAGTGGCGGTGCGTCTCTTCCACGCGCCACCGCCACTAGCGGCGCGTGGGTTTACACGCCGCCGTTAGGAAGAAACTGGAAACAGTGGGATCTGGTTCACCGTCACCTGCAAAAGAAGAAAATAAACAAGCAGTCGATTTTATTTGGGTATTTTTTAGATCTGTTTAAAGCAAGGTTGTCAAAAATGTTTTTTTAACACGACACGAAATATACAATATAAACTCGGATCGTAAACTCGAATCGTAAAATCGCAAGAAAAATATTTCAACTAATTATATATTGACGATTTCAGTCAAGTAGTAAATAATAATATAACACAATTAAAATAAAAGTGAAATAAACAATACAAATGTCCAAACACCTTAAAATACATAATTCAAATAAAAATTCATGCAAGGTTTAAATAACTTAAAAATACAAAAACAAAAAAAATAAGATTGAACAACTATGTTTTATTGATAGAGTTTCAAAACATTTTCTAGAGGACAGGTCTTGAAACACACTGTAGGCAATTAGTGAGATGATACAATATTCTAAGGTATATCACAAACTTAAAAAAATTAACAGAGACCAATACAGTGAATCCGTGACAACGAGAACAAAAACATACAAAATGACATCAATTTAATCTTATGCTACCTCACCTTCCATCTTTTTTATGTTAGTAACAAGTCTTAGAAATAATGTCCAAATATCCCACCAAGCAAGACATGTATTTCAAGTTCTCTCTGAGTCTTTGCTGTCTCTCTTTGTAGTTAACAAATGGTTAGTCTAAAACACAGTATTTCTCTCTATATAAGTATTCCTATCTCTTATTTTACTCCTTTGATTCCTCACCATCTACCTCTGTCTTCCCATGGTTTCGATCCTCCGATCATGCCTCCCTGGCCTAGAATACAATATAAGGCTTTCTCATGCCCAAGATCCTCTAATGTTGGTGTTAGTCTGCTAAGATTGAAATTTTGAGATTTGAGCAATGGGGAAAGGAGAGACTGGGGAGTGGGGACTATATAGTGGAGTGTTAGGGGACTCGGACAGGGAGGCAGTAAATTTTTTAACTTTTACGAGTTAAAACTCGAAATCGGTCAAACTCGGTCGAAATCGGTCAAACTCGTGAAATTAGTTTGATTTTACTGATTTTAACCGAGTTTGATCGATTTTGATCGATTTCGAGTTTTAACCTGATTTGACACGTTATATACATGTTGACTCGTAAAATCATAGGATTTTAAGAGTCAACTCGCGATTTTAACAGCCTTGGTTTAAAACATTATGTTCTCTTCTCCTTATTTGTCCTACTTTCTACCGATGTTAAATCGGGCGATTGGGGTAGCTATGGGGTCGTCCTTGCTGTTGTGCGCATGGCCGTTGAAGCTGCTCTTGAGATGGGAGTGGTTGTTCGATCGGTGATGGGCCTGTCGGATCGGTAGTGAGAAGAAGCTGAAACAACCAGTGAAAGGGAGACCGTGGCTGAGGCAAAGACGAGAGCAACTGAAGGATACAATGGGGGCTGCTGTCATGTTCGGTCTGAGGAAGAAAGGAACGACTGTGGGGCTGCTCCTATGTGGAGGAGATGGGTGTGTGTGGGTCTGGGAGGAGAAGATGATAGGAAAAAAGCTGGGGGAACAATGGAGGTCGGTTGAGGTTTGTTTTGGGGCTGAGGGGAAAGAAAATGGGGATGGCTGTGGAAGGAGAAATGGCGATGGGGAAGAGAGCCTTGAGGTTCTCTATGGTTTTGGCCCCAAGAGAGGGGAAGGGCGGCGGCTGCTTTCTTCTGTGGGGAAGGAAAGTGAGCGGCTAGGTAAGGAGGGAGAGTCGTAAGGGAGATGGAGAGCCAAACTTTCACTGATTCTGGGACAAGAAGAAAAACTCAAAGCCAAAAGGAGGGGTCAGCGACTTTCAACAGGGAAAGAGGGGAAGATAGCAGGAGCCAAAATGGGGGTCGCCGCTCCTAGAGCTCTCAGGGGGCGGCGACCCGGGTGAGGGTTTTAAGTTTCTAGGTTTTTTTCTTGTGGTTTAGAGCATTTGTGGTTTAGGTTTTTTGTTGTTCTCCTTAATTGTGCAAAATTGCCCCCTTGTAAATTTTCTTCCCCCCTTTGCACATGGTTGGAGGTTCACTTATATAGAAAATCTCTACACGTGTTATTTAAGGAAATATTGCAATAATTATTGCAGAGATTGTCTTCTACAACCAGCACCAACAAATCCTATATATATATATATGATATTTTATATTACAATGATTATTTTCCATAACCACCACGAATCAAATCATATATCTATGGTATTTTATATTGCAGTAATTATATATGATTCAGTAATTATCTCCTTGACATATTGCTTCCTTAATATTAGCCCTGATGCTCTATGTTATCACCACATGTAAACCCTTATTTTTTTTTTTTTTGAAAATTTATCAAAACATGGGTCAAAAATTTGGTAACAACAGAAAAAATAAAAAGAAAAAACTAAAGACTTTAGGAATGAAAAATGTTTACCTTAATAGGGTGTTGATTTCAAGATTATATCTACAAACAATACACAAAACAAAGAACACAACAAAAATAATCATAATTAAAATTAAAAAAAAGTACAAAAAATACAAAGATAAAGAAAGGAGAATCATACCTTTTAAATGTTGAAATCTACAATCAAAACAATAACAAAACTGTTTGAGGAAGTAGAGGAGAAGAGAAGATGAATGAGAGGAGACGAGAAAAAAGGAATCGCGAAGGGGGGGTCGGTTTTATACTGCAAAAATACTAACGGATTTATCGACGGAATTTAATGCCACCGCCCAAGAAATTATTATTATAAGTTCCGTCGGTAATATCCGTTGGTATTTTTTGAATTTCACACTAAAAACTTTGAAAATCCTTCCAGATTTTTTGAAGTTCGTCGGCACGTCCATCAGTAAATAGGTGTCAACGGATGTGCGCATTGGATTTGCAGCTTCCGTCGGTGATGCCGTTGGTAAATGTGTAGACCGACTTAGCAATCTGATAGTTGCACGCATTGGAATTTGCACTGTTTTTGTTAGTGATTCCGTCGGGGAACGTGTCGGTGATTTGGGCTGTAATTTTTTTGCAACTCTCGGTAAAATACTGACGGGATACTTTCCATTGGTATTCGCATCGGTGATTGTGGCAAATGTTGTAATTTTTTTGCAACTCTCGGTAAAATACCGACGTTACATATTCCGTCGGTATAGTCGTCGGTATTTGTGTCATACTTTTACATGTTTTGTTTGTATATCCTATTTATCCTCCTGCACAAACGCTTAAATTGCAAACTTACAACACGCACAACACAATAACAATAGGAAACAATTATAAAATAAATATTTCATGTTCCAAAATATCATCCATAATATTACATTATAAAAAAAAAAGGCTTTACACTTTCATGTTCTGATCATATTGAGTCAAAATTTTCATCTTCATCCTCAATTGAATTGTTATCAGTTTCATCGCACTCTTCAATGTGGTTATCATCTTCTTCATCAACATTCTCTAGTCCACTAGAGCTCAAAACAGCATTTAACTCCTCTGCGTCAACATCAACAAGACTATCATCGAAAACACAAAAATTCAAATTTTCTTCTAAGTCAATTGAAACAGCAACTAGGTATGACCAACTCACTAGCTTGAAAGACTTTATCTATCACACTTATATCTTCGTTCTCAACCTGAACAACCTCGACATGACCCCTTGGTTTTATTTTTAAAACGAATAACCAATAAACTCATGATCAGTCTTTTCTAAAGGAAGGGGTGTATGTGTTATAGCACTTGACTTTTCTTTCGGGGCCAAGGCTTAGTAAAGACTGTCGCCCGTGTGCGGCGTTGCAGCGAAAACATCCACCCTCAAAATTTTATTTATCTAAAAATATGGCAAATGTGGAGAGACAAGGAATTCTTGTCTTTTATTAGTAGAAAAATGGAATGCGAGTCACCACCTAGTATTAGGGTCACTAGGAACCCTTACTGGTCTCAGAGATCGGGTACGGGGACTGGTTGCGTAAAGGGAAGGTATTAGCACCCCAAATACGCCCTACCTAAGGTAAGTTGCATTGTTTTATTATCTGATAAAATCTAAGGTTTTGTCGTGTTTTCTAATTTTTGGTTCGTCTATGGTTTAAGAAAAGTTCTCCTCGGTAAGGAGATCATTATTTTATCGGGTAATTCTGACGTCGATAAAAGAATTTAATATCCATAATACGTCTTACGTATAAGGTCGTAACCCCAGGTATTAAAAGAAAACAAAATAATTTTTTTGAAAATTTTGAAATATTGGCCTAGTTCTCATGACTTTAATAAACTGGATATTAAAGCGAAAATGCATGGTAATACATATTTTTTGAAGTTTTCTTTGTTGCATGAAAATATAATATGATTTTTTTATTTTTTTAATTTTATTTTTGAGAGACTTGGCCGTATGCATGAAAACAAAACATTTTTATTTTTATTTTTTGATGTCTTGAAAAAAAACCAGGTATTTTAATACCAGATTTGTATCTTTACATTATAAAAATACAAATCGATATTAATCAAAATGCAATAACAAATTTGCGGAAAATCACAGATTTTTTTTAAAATAATTTTTTTTCGGGCTGGGCCGATGTTCCAGCCCAAAACAAACAATGAACTAGTTACTCTGCCGAGCACAGTAACCAACTAATTATAATTAGCCAGTTACTGTGAACATGCACAGTAACCGGTTAATTATCTTCCTTGCTGCAGAAACATGAGCAGCACACGTTCTGCATGCAAGAGACCAACCGGGCATAAGAGAAGAAGGAGAAGAGTGTTACCTGGAATGGAGGCGCTAACGTTCACGGTGCTGGCGTTGGTGTCGCGACAGCTAACTGTGGTGGTTGTTGAGAAGCTCGGTGGCGCTACTTTTTTTCTTCTTCTTCCCCGTTGCAGAGACGCCATTGGTTCTCCCCTCTTCGTCCTCTGTTCCCCTTTGTAATCTCCTCTATTACTCCTCTTTTTTTTCCTTTTTTTTTTAACTCTCTTCTCCCCTGTACGCTCTCTCTTTCTCCTCTGTATTCCCTCCCTTTCTCTCCTGTGTTCTCTCTGTTTTGTCTTTTCTTTTTCTCTGCTTTTTCGTTTCTTATGCTCACCCTTTCCTCTGTTTTCGTCTCCCTGTGCTGCCCAGTTCTTCCCCTTCTCTGCCTTGTTTCGTTTCTTACATTTCCCTCTATTTCCTGTCTCTTTCCTTACCTCTCCTTTCTGTTTTTCCCCCTGTTTCTCCTCCCTTTTCAGTCTTTTTCTCCTGCTTTTATAGGCCAGAGACGGCCTTGTGTTGGTAAGTGGTAACGGTCGCCTTGTAATCTGGAAATAACGAGATAGCAGCCATAAAACGTGCCCCAAGATTGAAGCAATTTGGAGCTTTTGCTGCAAAACGTATCTCTGTTTCTTTACTGCTGAAAACGGCTTCTTGAGGGAGACAACGAATAGTGCTTTTAATGAATCGACGTCGTTTCAAACTTCAAATGAATATTTGCGATTCGGTCCTTGTATGTTTTTATAAATTTGTAATCAAGCCTCCGGATGAATTGTAATTGGATCCCTTGATCTTAACGCTTTTCTGGTTTGGTCCTTGGTTTCGGATTGTTTCAATTAAGTCCCTAATTGGCCATCAAACTTCAATAATTATGCAATTAAGCTCCTAATTTAACTAAACCAACTCTTCAAAATTATAATTGGACCCCAGAACTTTAATTTCTTCCAATAAAAGCCTAAATTGACTTAAAAAATCAATTTTCTTGCAATCAAACGCTCCATAAATTCAATGAAACCTTGGATAAAATTTAATTGAGTCCATAAACATCTGATTTTGGACTTTTCTTTCTCAAATTGAATTTTCCTTGTCCCAAGGCTCTCATCAGTCAAAAATATACTGTCAAAATTTCAATTCTTGTATTTTTGAATCTCCTCAATCAATTTCTATCATTTTTAGCATTTCAACATCCTTTTCTCACTCCTATTATTTTCGGATTTCTTTCGAATATTTTTTTGATATATTTTTTTGTATTTTCTTATTTTCATTTTTTTTGGTTTTGTGGGAATCCAAAAATGGGTAACAACAAAGACAATGAAATAACAGCACTACCTCCCATTTGATAAACCTTGTATATCAAATACAACAATAATCAATAAACGAACATTCTGTAATATTGACGTACAGTTACCTTGCAAGAGATAATGATTTTGTGATAGGATTTACATGTGTTCTAAACCACGTGGCAAATTGTTCAGCTTGTAATTGAAAGATTTGAGATTCGGTCAGCTGTGAGTTATTGTACAGTAAATATCGTCGATGTTGCCTGCAAGGTTTTTCCAAATTGTATGAGTTTATGATATCACAATATATAAATAGTACACTTGACAAAGTTTAAGTAGTACATCTACTTCCTTAATAAAAGGTCTCAGCTCATCACAGTTAAATAAGACATAATTGTGTGCTTGTCTGAACTCTATTTCAGACAAATATCTTCCCCTTACAGCATTTTTAGGTGTGGGTCATCTAGGATTGAAGAAGATTGACAAGTTCTCACTTGAAGGCATTTCACCACCATTATCATGATGTGGAACACGGTTGATCCTTGTTCTCAAATGAGGTTCGAAATAGTATGAGATAAATATTGAGATCTCCTCAACAATATAGGCCTCACATATTGACGCCTCAACATGCGCCTTGTTCTTAACTTTTTTTTTAATATTGAACAAGTACTTGCATATCTAGAATTAAATAAAAATTATCAATTAAAAAAACAATGACAAAATGTTTAATTATGAATTACATTGCAACTGTAATATCTAACCTCTCGAATGGATACATCCATCTATACTAGACCAGTCCTCTAACTTTTACCTCATACAGTAAATGTATGGGTATATGCTCCATTGAGTCAAAAAATGATGGAGGGAATATCATCTCAAGTTTGCATATTGTCTCGATGATATTCATTTCAAGCCTTTCAATGTGATCAACATTCAACTTGCTAGAGCATATATCTCTAAAGAAATGACTGATCTCCATGAGTGCATCCAATATCCCCTTTGGCAACAAATCACGAAAAGCTAATGGAATGCGTTTTTGCATAAACATGTGGCAGGCATGACTCTTCATTCCATATATTTTGCATTCCTCCGTATTAACCAACCTTGATATGTTTAAGGCATGTCCATCGGGAAAGCACATACTCTTAAGCCATTTGTAGACTAATAGTTGTGCGTTTTTCTCTAACATGAAGCTTGCTCTTAGTTTTGCGACCCGTGAACCATCACAAACCAACTCCATATTTTTACGATTATAGAACAACGCTAAATCCAATCTAGCTTTGATATTGTCCTTTGTCTTCCCCTTCACATCCATGACGGTGTTGAAAATGTTCTCAAACATGTTCTTTTCAATGTGCATGACGTCAAGGTTATGGCGAAGAAGATTGGTCTTTCAAGAAGGAAGCTCCCAAAAGATACTCCGCTTTACCTAATTATGGGTCAAACCAAAACCAGAAAACTTCTGCTTACTTGATTAGAGACCAAACACAATGTCACCGTACTCTGATACAACATCATGCAATTCTTTACTAGAAAGATGTAGGGGTGCAACATCCTTTTCAACTCTGCCAACAAAGAAATCATTATTGTTCTTTCTGTACCTGTGATTTGATGGCAAGAAACGACGATGACAGTTAAAAAAAGAAGCTTTACCTCCATTTGTTAGCTTGAATGCCTTGTTGTTTTCCATACAGTATGTACATGCTAGTTTTTCATGCGTGCTCCAACCAGAAACCATTCCATAAGTTGGAAAATCATTGATGGTCCACATCATCAAAGCCACCCTCATAACAAAATTTTGTTTCCTCGATATATCATAAGTCAAAGCTCCGGAGGACCACAACTGCGTCAACTCATTAATCTACGGTCAAAGATAAACATCTATATTCCAGCTTGGGCTGTTCGGACCGGGTATGATAGTAGATAAAAACATGAACTCCGGCCTCATACACATCCCCGGTGGCAAGTTATAAACCGTGATTATGACCAGCCAACAAGAATAAGGAGCAGCAAATGACCTGAATGGGTTGAATCCATTTATACACAACCCAAGACTCACGTTTCTTGATTCAACTGAAAAGTGAGGATGCACACTATTAAAGTGTTTGCATGCTTCGCCGTCAAAAGGATGCACCATCACTCCATCAACCGCATCATGTGATTGGTGCCATGTCATGTGCTCAACAATCCCTATTGACATGAATAACCTCTGTAGTCTAGGTGTGATTGGGTAGTATCTAAGTTTTTTATATGCCACGAGAGTCTTTCCCCTGCCAGTTCTGGGTTTGTTAGGGGAATACCCACATGTCATGCACTCGATCAGCTCAACATTTTCAAAGTAGTATAACATGCAAAAGTTAGGGCACATGTTAATTTTCTGGTATCCTAAACCGAGAGGTTTCATCATGGACTTTGCAGCATATAAGTTCTCTTTCAGCCTGTTCCCTTCAGGTAAAATGTTTCTCGCCCATTTGATAATTTTGTCATAACCGGCCTCACTTAACCCGTGATCTGACTTGATGGTGAACACCTATACTACAGCTAATAATTTATTGTGGTTCGTGCAGCCATCCCATAATGGTTCGTCCGAATATTTCAACAGATCAAAAACCATTTTTGCATCTGCATTAGGCTCTTCTTCTACGATTGGACGTTGACTAACATTACCTACAACATTGTTCCATCGGTATATACCGACCGAAGTATAGACAAAATAGTATTTACTGACCGAAGTATAGAAAAAATAGTATTTGTCGGTATTTATCACCGCCATTTACCGACAGAATTATTCCGTCGGTAATTCCATTGGTTTTAGGCGAATTTCTGGTAGTGTATAAATGTTATGTTCATCAAATAGACATTAAGACAACTTTCTTAAATGGATATTTAAAGGAGGAACTTTATATCAAGAAATATGAGGATTTTATACTTCCTAAAAATGAGAAAAAGGTTTTTGGATATATGCAAAGATAAAAAAATAGCTTTTGTTATATGCAAGTTATCATTATATACAAACAAGCAAAATACGAATCATTGGAAGGCAATTGCAAGAGTCTTTGGTTATCTCAAAAGAACTGCCATAACCCAATTTTGGATCCCCAAAAATTATTTTTTAAAATACATATTCAAAAATCCAAAAAAAAAAAATTCAAAATCCAAGAGTATTTTCGAGACACGAGGAGATAAACTTTCAAGCTGCAAAAGATCAAAATACTAGAAGAATAGCTAGATTGGGAGATTTTGACATGATGGGATGAAAAAAGAAATACTTATGGCTAGCTTTAAATATGTTTTATTTTTCAAATTTCTTTCATTTCAATTTCTTCATGGTCTACCCCTTTCATATCCACACAACCAACAAGTTAGCTTTTTATTCAATCAACATGTTCATATAGCAATGTTCCTTCATGTTCATATAGCAATGTTTACACAATAATCATTCTTCCCATCATATAAAGAATACACAATTAATCTATAATAATACTAATAACAAGAACATATTTTACCATTACATCTTCCATAAACCCTACACCCACATAATTCTAATTTCATCAAAATATGTCTTTAATCAAGCTTACTAAATTTTGTCAAAAATAGCAATAGATTCAAAAAGCAATAAGTCATCAACCTCTTACGTTTTCGAACCCAACGGTCAGAATATAGATCATAGCGTTGTGAACAATATATCTCAAAATCAAAATGATCCAACGGTTGGATCTCCCTAGATCTGAATAAAACCAAACTAATCTGAAAAAGATCGAGCTACTGGTAAACATGAATGACACCTTGTCATAGAGTGTGTTTCCGATCTCCACCATCCAGAATGAAGGCAATATCTAGGCGCACAACATATCCAACAATAGACATGATCCAATGGTGGAAGAGAGATAAATCGGTCGACGACCAAAACTGCCCTACAAGTGTATTTTCTTTTGTTTCGAGGAAATTTCCGATGATGATTTCTGTCAAACGGATTGTGTGCCTTCAAATCCCTCTAGTAAATTAGTAGAGGAGTGTGAGAAGAACAATATATCCAACAATCAGCATGATCCAACGATGGATTCTAGAGATATGGCCACCGGAGCATTATTGGTTCCTCCAAATTCTGCACTTCTCTCTCTAGCTGAATTTTCTCTATTGTCTCTCACCTTTTTCTTTTTGAACTGGTGGCCTCTTTACTGTTTTAAAGGCACATTTTTCCCTAATTATAATTTTGTCCCTCAATTATGCCTTTACGTATTTTATTTTATTTTTCATGTAAACTATCCGGTTTATTTCTACTTAAATTGCTAGTCTTTACCGAACTCCGATTGGGATGAGATCTTTAACTAAGGTAGGAAAACATATTAATATATTTCATGCAAAATGGCATCCCAATCCGATGATTGGATTAAGAGCTCTACTTTCTAATGTAAAATTAGTCAGTTCATGACTTTTCATCAACAATCTAGATTTTCTTGTTCAATCTTCACATAAAATCATATCAATTATCCTTGTAGCTAGACCATAGATAGGTCAAATTGGAAAATTCTTGACACCATGTACACTAGACCTTGAACTAAAATTCTGGAGTTGTAGCTGTAAGAAATTGGGATAAATGACTTTATGAGAGATGTCTGCCATCATGTTAGTTTTCACATGAAATAAGCCTTGCCTCACTTGGAGTTATAGAATTCGAAATATGGATAAAACACTTGGTAGAGGTGGGGTTGTTTCATTACAGGACATACCCGCTTACCACCATATTTCGACAATTTGAACGTATAAACAACATAACCGGGCTGACCAACTTCATCCCAGATGTGTGATTATGCCTTAACTTACTAAGGAAATAAGCCCTAAAAGGGAAATGAATCCTACAACTCTAGTCCAAGGAAAGGCTGGGGTGGGGGGGTCTCTTGGTTCAAGAGAGAGAGAGACCAAAGGGTGGTCTTTTGAAAGGAGAGATGAGGGAGCGGTTCCTGTGAGGGTTTCTAAGGTCGGGGAAGAAGAGAAAGAAAAGACCGAGGGAGGCGGCGATGACTAGTATAGGGTTTGCCCCCCCTAATGTTTCTCTTTTTTTTTGTTAAGTAATGTGTTTTTTTCTTTCTTGTAATGTCTCCCCAGATTTTTGCACATGCACTGAGATTTGTATTTATAATGCAAAAGTCTCATTGCGTTTGAGAAACAAAGTTTCAATTAAACTTATTCTCTCTTTTTAAAATTTGAATTTGATAAAGAATCAAATTTAAAAACAGATAACTATCATTAACTTGATGAGAAGGAGAGAATGACAAAAGCATATTGTAGTCTCTAGTTTCCCTACAAGTTGACAAATCACACTTTTCATCGAAATAAACCCCTGATCTTTTAATTTTAAATTTTAATCCCAATAATTTAAAATTAAAAGTCAACAGGCCAAAATTGAGTTATAATAGTTGTATCTATTGATATGGTACGCAAGTTCCGCCTTAAGATGGAAGCATACTCTCATCCCTACAAATTGAGGTCATTGGAAAAGAAGCATGAACATAAGGTAATAAATTGATGTCTTGTTTCAATTTTTATTGGAAAAAAGTAGTGAATAGGTCTGGTGTGATATAATTCCTATAGATTCATATCATTTATTGCATAGTCGTCCATGGTAATATAATAGAAAAGTTCAGAATGATAGCGTTAAGAATATTTATTTTTTTATGAAATATATAGCAGTGATTGTTATGGTTTTTGAGCTCTCTATGTCTTTTTTTTCTTTCAACAAGTAAAAAATATGTGTTAGTTATTATTTATCAAGATTTCTATAACAGTCATTTATTTGGATCTCAATTATGTCATTTTAATGCATTTTTAAACGCAAAAACAAATTGTAATTGTCTCATTTGATCCAACAGTGATCTTGTCTATATATCTATTTAGAGTTAATCTTACTTACAATGAAATCACTTGCGATGGTGTGCTCAATGATTTTACTAGATAAACTTCATTTACTACATGATTTTACACAAAGGCAGGTTAAGATTAAAGTAACAAATTTTACAATGCCCTCCTAAAGTACACATGAGAATATGGAGATCGAATGCATGAGAATAAAATTGCAACAAAAAAAATAATACAATTTTATATAGTAACTTGAGCTTATTCTCTACTGGACGTGAGCTTTTCTTGAAGAGTTTCCAGTCATTTCCTCTTACCTCATCAGCAATCACTGTACGATTGGAGGCATTTGACTTGTGATAGAATGCATCGTTGGTTATTTCACATAATGCTACAGTAAGATTTTGATGCAAGATCAGCAACACCAACAGTTATGCCTGCAAGACCAACAGTTATCTCTGCAACTAGCAGTCTCTTTTTATGGGATTTAACCACCTTTCTTCGCTTCTGAAAGTAAAGATAACAAAGCATGATGAATATTAGATACTAATGTCCTGTTATGGGTAAATTACGTGAAACTAATTTGGTAACATCCAAACTATAAAACAAATTTCGATCGATTCTGATGTATTCTCATTGCCACTATCACTATGCTATGGACACCAAGACATTAAATTCATTATCACTATACTTGAAAATACTCAAGAAAATATCTCATTTGTCCTGTTATAAAAAATTCTCAATTTTATGATGAATTCTTATTATTTTGGGCATTTTAATTGAAATATTTTTAATTTTTATATATGTAGTTTTATTTTTCATATAATGGTTTTATCGGTCAACGTACATATTTTTTGACACAGGTCACTTGATTTAATGGAATTGGACAGAAGGAAAGCAAACTTAATGAGACATATAATCAAAGGGTAGAACCCATAAAAAAAAAACAAAAAAAACAAAAGAGTATATTGGCAAAATATGTCATTAATCTATTTTTATATACATATAGATGATTCATATGTGACCTCTTAATTAATAGAAATGACTGGATATGTATACAAATATGACAACACAAAGTAGTTATTTATTCAAAATATATTCACCAAAATACTTTATCATGCTCGAGATTTAATTTTTATCCAATTGCGAATATTATATAATAAATCTATTAAATTATTCACCACAAAAAAAAAAGATGAATATTAAATTGATTGAATTGCTCACAATAAGAGAAAAGAAACGGTCAAATAGATTGAAAAGAAATTATCATTATACTAAATTATTCACAATCAAATATAATTATCATTATAATAAAGTACTGATATAAATTGTCACAGGACAATTGAAAAGAAATTAAAGAAGTCACAAAATTCAAAAAACAAAAACTGTAATGGTCGAAATTTGATTTGAAACACATACTTGAAAACTAGGTTATTAATCTTATTGTTTTTCTCAAATATTTTAATTTAATAAAAGATCAATCTATATTCAATTCCTCATAAAGAACAAACAATCCGCGAGAAAAATTGAATTCAAACCAAATCCACTATTAAGAAACAAATTGGGAATGTTAAGCAAATTGTATACTATGTTATTTATTTCTTTGAAGTACGTCACTAGTTATTTTCCAGTGCGAAGTTTTCAAAATATATTTTTACTTAGTTCTATTATAATTAAAATTAATATTTGTTCAGAAAACAACAAATTCTAGAGAAAAAATATTTTGTTAGAAGAATTTTTCTTTTCTTATTCATGTATTTGTTTTTTACTAAATCATATATTTTTTATTGTACCAAACTTTTTGAATAATAAATACAATAAAAACATATTTGTAAAAAATTAATAATTTGAAATAAGTAAAATAAAATCTCTTCAACCTAAATTTTGCATTTGCAGACAATGGATAGCCTTCTAGTTCAGATTGTAGTTCGAGGGGTCCAGTTTTTTAACCTTAAAAACTCATATTAAACTTTATTTTACTTGAAAATACTTATGAAACTTCCTATAAACCTTAATAAATATGTTTTCAATAAAACAAAACATCCTAATCATTAAAATAAAAAACAAATAATTTTTTTTTTCAAACCTCAATGGTACTTCTCTTTGTAAAATGAACAAAACATCCTAATCTGACGTCAAGATAAGATTTTTGTGTGTTCAGAATGTGGCCAATCAATCTTTTTCACTATCATTGCTCTTTTTTACTGAGTTTCTCTATCGTCTCAACACTCAAGAATTGAAGTGTTAAAAAATAAAGCTAAGGATCATAACTGAAAATTCTAAAATCAAAAAGACCAAAGCGAAATTTTTCACAAGAAAATGAGTAAAAGGATCATAACCTTCAATTCTATTTTATTAAATCGATCTTTAATTCAATTTTATAATTTTCTCATACACTTTGAATTTGAGAGAGCATGTAAAGAAAAGAAAATCTCAACAAATAAAGTGACAATATAACATTTGTGGCTGAAATTGCAAAAACAAAATTGATTATCAAAATGAAAAAAAAAAAAGTAATGCTCCATAAACAATGAGTTACCAGTGAATTTAGGCAAATGTATAGTAATAAATAGTAAAGAAATAATTATACTGTTTTAGTTTCTAAAATTAATTACCTTTATGGGGGCCTCTTGTATCACGCTCCTGCTTAGACGTAGTAAAGTATAGTTATCGCAGAAGATGGCATCACCGTGGTGTGTGAAATTGTTACCACCATAACAAGCACAGCAAATTTCATAGGGGCTAACTGAATCATTGAAGAAACATTGAGAGCAACTGAAGTATGCTCCTGCCAAGAACGTCTTACAAGACCGGCAAATTATAGCCCTTCCACTATTCATGATGTAGAACAAGACGATTGCTTCCTCAAAATCCAAGCTTCCATTGCCGTCCTTGTCCACCGCCGTAAAGATGCTCGGATGAATGAAATCTGTGGCTTTTTTTTTCTTGAGATAGTCCACGTATTCAAGTAGGCTAATTTTCCCGTCTCCGTTCTTATCCATGGATTTGAAAGTTGTCCTGACCAGTTTCTTGTTTTTTCCGGGCAGGTGTTCGTAACAAGCTACAGCAGCCCGGCGAATCTCCTCCATATCTATTTATGCGTATAATATTTAAGAGGAAGAAAATTTAAGAGGATAATGGAAGAGTTAGCTAAACTTAATATATTTAGTTATTACTTTGTGGATTTAGCACCCTATCAGAAATATTTTAATTTATTTTTTATCACGTATAATTATATACCAAAATTGAGACTTGACTTTTATAAAAGCCAAAATAAGTTGACTTGACGTAAACAAACTACGAGACGGAATCATAGATTATAATTATTAGGTATTCATTCAATTTATATCAACCACTAAATCATAGGTATAATATCTTGGCTTCCACGGCAGGTTGATTCAAAAGAGCTTGATTTGGATTTTGTTTTATTTTAAACGGTTTTGGGGTTGTTCAAAAAACGGGGATGACAAGAAATTCTTGTTTTTTTATCTGTGAAAAGGAGAAATGATAGTCGTTATCTAGTATTTTGATCACTAGAAACCGTAACTAGTCTCAGAGATCGGGCACGGGAACTGGTTGCGTAAAGGAAAGGTACTAACACCCAAAATACGCCCTACCTAATAAGGTAAGCTGCATTATTTAATTATCTGATAAAACTAAGGTCTTGTTGTATTTTCTAATTATTAGTTTATCTATGTTTTAAGAAAAGTCCTCATAGGTAAGGAAATCCTTATCTTATCGACTAAAAACCTAACCGTTCTAAAATCTATAAAAGAAACTTCTTTTTTAATATCAGGAATACGTTTTACGTATAAATTTGTATTCCCAGATATTAAAAGAAAACAAAAAAAATTTTGAAATTTTTGAAATATTGCATTAGTTCTCGTGACTTTAATACACTGGTTATAAAAGCCAAAAATGCATGTTAAGACATTTGTTTTAATACAAATATGCTAAAAAAAATTTATAAGCTTTGAGGAACTTGGCCGTAGATTTTTTTTGTTTTATAAATTTGTTTTTGCTACATTTAGGAAAAAAACCGGATATTTTAACACCGGATTTGTATTTTTACGGTATAAAAATACAAACCAATGTTAATAAAAAAAGGCATAAAACAAGCAAAAAAATCATCAATTTTTGGAAAGGCTTTTTTTAAAAAAATTTTGTTTTTGCAATTTTTTCTTTTTTCTTTTTTCTGGTTAAAATTATATTACATAATATTATATTATATTATATTATGGTCGAGCTGACCACTTTCGAGTGGTGCCACCATCACTCCAACCTCGATCAGGTCGAACGGTTTACATTAGCGTGTAGTTAGGTGTCAGGTGATTGTTTGCGTGCAAGCTTCATCCAATTTAGGGGACAAACGAGGCGTCAAACGCCTTGGAAAAGGAGGCCCCTCGAGTGGCCTCTCTAAAGAAGAAGATGAATAGTCATCTTTAAAATGGCGTCGTTTTGGATACTTATGCTTTAGTCTTTTAATTTGTGATTTGTTTCTAATTACACCCCTAATTGGCATAAAACTTTCCATTTTGTTTAATTTCACCCTTGAAAAACTTTAATTCAAACCCCGGATTTCAATGCCCTTTTCCCTTTAGTCCCTGGTTTTGAATTTATGCAATTTGATCCTCAATTGATCGATAAACTTCAAATTTCTTCAATTTGGTCCCTAATTCGGTCAATTTCAGTCCCTCTATTTACGCACCTTTTCCAGTTTGGTCCTTGATTTTGGATGTCTTCAATCAAGTCCTTAAATGGTCTTCAAACTTCAATATTTATGCAATTAAATCCCTGATTTGACCAAATCAACTCTTAAAAATTATAATTTGACCCCAGAACTTTAATTTCCTCTAATTAAAGCTTAAATTGACTTAAAAATCAATTGAATTTTCTCTAATCATTTCTTTCTTGAATTGAATTTTCTTTATCAACAGGGCTTTCATGTAAACCCTCGGTTATAATTTTTCTGGGTATTTAAAAGATGAGAAATTTAACCAATAGTAAAATGGGTTAAATTAAATTAAAGAAACCTAATCAAGATAAAAATAGTGAAATTAATGAAATGAAA
>Ga0325404_1001861_pt1 | contig 22378 bp, 11 predicted proteins | sample PopdelMetagenome_18_FD_205664 | JGI IMG/M metagenome (GOLD analysis project Ga0325404, IMG submission 205664) | Populus deltoides microbial communities from Bellville, Georgia, United States - Xylem-Control-R1 | ecosystem: Host-associated > Plants > Phyllosphere > Stem > Wood/Secondary xylem...
AAAACCAAAAAAGTTTGCATTTAAAAAAAGTTTTGGATGTTGACAGATACAAAGTTTAATAAATTTTTCTAAATCATAACTCTAAAATTTAAACCAAAAACTTAAAAAGGGAATAAATACTTTGTATAGATGTTGTCACTTTGCATTGTTATTATCCATCATATGTTTAGGTTAGATAAGAAATTAAGAACCAGTTTGGTTTTTGTTTCAAATATTATTAAAAGAAGTGTTTTTTTAAAAGTATACGTACAAACGGTGTAAAACATTTTATTTTTTGTGTATCATAATTTTTTTGAATTATAAGTGATGTGTATTAAAAAAATTAGATATATTAGGATTTGTATGCCTCTCTTTCAGGGAAATATCAAGTCTATAATAATTAGATCTCTTTTTTTTGTTCTTTTTTTTTTTTATGAGGAGAGGACAATTCTAGATATGCTCAATATTTTGACAGATACAAAGTTGTCTGGTATCGAAACTAAAGAGGAGTTTAGTGGCGAATGGTGTAAATCTCATTGGCTTTTGATTTCTCGGTGCTTCACAGTTTCTGGTTCCTTTTAAGGACTATAAGTCGATGATGGCAGCCATTGATGCAGAAAGAAGCATTATGAATGATTTCTTTGATGGGTTAAGGCTATGAATAAGCTCTGATGGTGCCATAGACAGGTTCGCAAGGATATCAATTTCAGATTTGCCAACAAAAGGATGGACACTAGACAGTATTTCAGCAGTCATGTAATGATTTGGAAGGCTTATTGGCTATGATAAATTAAGTTTGAATTTATCAGCGTTATATGCCTTGCGTGTCTTGATTGGCACTAGGTCTGTTGGGGCAATGCTTATTGAGTTAAATTAACTAAAATTGATTCCCTCCACTACCCAGATCTGGAGTCCATATCTTATACTATGGAATCCTTTTCAGAGCTTCTCAACCAGGAAAAAGATGCTGCTGTCTCGGATTTGGTTGTTGTTGATGCCTACAATAAAGCTGATGTGGATACGCATTTGGAGAGGAATACTGTTGAATTTTTAAATTTTTCTACAATTCTTTGTATGGCAGAAAGGATACTGTAGATTACTCTGAACCTGCGGAAATCAAGGACTGTAATCTTTTTAAATCGTTTTTATTCCTTGAGATTGTGGATTATCAAGATCACTGCTATTGACCAGCAGCAACGTCTGCATGGCAAAAATGTTTCTCATGCGTGGCCTTTGGATCCTAATAGCCCTTCTATGGAGGCCTATCAGTTTTGGGCCCAAAATTTAATGGACTCTCACAATCAGTCACATGAATCAGCTTCAGAGGAGAATCAGCAAGTTATGATCCACCAGACTTCTATCACCTCCACAGATAATTCACAGGCAAGTAGGCGTCCACATCATATGGTTTTAAGGAGCAGAAGACGCAAAATAAAACTTCTATCTACCACAAGCAGTATTCAATAGACAGTTGAGGAGTCGGGAGACAACTTCATGGATTGTGCGATCAAAGAGGGAAATAAAAGATTTATAGCTGAATCAAATATGCAGATAGCAGATGAGCATGATGAGGCATACGAGATTTGTAAGATGATTTCTGATGGAAAGACACTAGGCATTGGCAGTGGCACCAATTTAGAGGAATTCACAGATGAGATCAGGAATGAGGTGAAAAAGGAAGTTGAGGACTGGAGGGCAATCCAGAAGTCAGCTTCTGAATACTCTAGTTGGCAGGATTTCTGTTCTTTGAATACGAAGATTTTATCATGGAACGTAAGTGGACTAGCCTTTCCTTCGAAACGCAGGTCTATTTTATGATAGCGATGTTGAGATTTGCTATATTCTAGAATCAAAGCTGTCCTCTTGTTCTGACAGTTACATATCGAGAAAAAGGAATGATTGTGAAGTCAAATGGTTGGATTTGGAGAGTCGATCAGGCGGCTTGTTAGTAATGTGGGGTAATTCAAAGTTTTATGTTGCATCGGTGAAATTTGGTGATGGATGGATTGCTCTTTGTGGTCAGCATGGGTTTGATAAATTTTAAAAATTAAAAATTAGAATATAAGTAAGGATTTGATCGATTAAATTTTTAAAATTATTTTAATATTAGGTGTGAGTAAAAACACCGAAAAACTGATTAAACTGAGAAAACCGGAAAAAAAAACAACCGAAAAAACCGAACTATAAAAAAAACCGATTAAAACAATTAAAATTTTGAAAAAACCAGCCGGTTCGGTTCGGTTTTATAAGAAAAAAATCGAATTGAACCGAACCCAAACCGGAAAAAAAACCGAGCCAAACTGGAAAAACCGAGCCAAACTGAAAAAACCGAGCCAAAACCGAAAAAACCGAGCGAAACCGGTTTGAACTAGTTTTTTCCCTTAAAAACCGAACTGAACCGAACCGAAACTGATCAATTTGACCAGATTTCGGTTCGGTTTCGGTTTTTTTTTTTAAATTTGGTTTGGTTACTTTTTTTTATAAAAACCGAACCAAATCGAAAATCATCGCCCCTACCTAATATTATATATGTGATATTATTTAAGGGATAAATTGATATTTTATCTTTTATAAAGTTTTTAGGTTTCTCTGTAAATAGAATGTTATATCTCTTATTATCTACACATGATAACACAACAAGTATAATACAAAAATATCTTAACACAAAAGAAAATAGCTAGTACTCAAAGAAAATAACAAAGTATTTATGAGATTTATCTTATCTAGTTTATGCGGATTACCGTTTGAAGCTAGATACTTTAATGACTTGTAATTTACAACAATCCAATTTTGAAGCAATCATTTAAAGTTAAAATATTTGATCTTTGTAATTTTTATATAAATCCTAAAAAATTATAGATATTTCTAATGAGTTCCTTGAAACTTTTAAAAAATTTAAATTCATCATTTAAGCTTCTTGCCCGACAATAACTCCTTCCATTGATGCATCACTTTTTTTTTGGATTCGAGGAAACCCCATCTCCTGAAAAGCGCACTTTATGGGCCCAGATGAGTGAGTAAAACCCCGGCTGTCCCAGGCTCTTACAAGAGGTGCATGCCGTAACTCGAACTCGAGACCTGCTATACAGATCTCAAACCCTTTGCCATCACGCTACGCCACTTGAGGACCATTGATGCATCACGTTCCAACCAGAAAGCCTTCTCTGTACCCAATTGATTGTAACCATCTAAACCCATCTTGGATCTTTTAAAATTCAGTTTTTGAAATTGATGTGAGTAGAAATACACTGTACCTTCTTTGATTTCAGAGGGAGTTGAGTACGAAATGCCATTGTAGGTTATTTCAGTAATATGCTTCCTGTTGTTTCTCATATTCACTACCATATGGACGAACTTTGTGTTCCAATCACCTAACTTACACCAATATTGTCTCGATTTCTGACGCTAAATGGTCTCCACATTTTAACTCATTGCCCACTATTCTGCTACAAGCTCACCCATAACCATTGCCTCATCTGATGTCAGTTCTCGACTTTCATAGAGCTTTTCCATACCTGTATGTTTAGTTTGCAAGGACAGTAGTAGCTTCACCTCTTGATTGCCGTTTCTACTTCGAATCCAGATCCTCAGTTATTGAGCAAGATAGCTTCGCTTCTTCAACAGCTTAAATCTGCCCGAAAATTGAAAGCATCCGGACTCGCATAAAGACTCCCATAACCAACTGTCCATGAAACAAAAAGGTTTCCATCCCCATTTATGGTCTTTGTTCCTCAATAGCAGCTCGCAGTCATCTGAGAGCCCTCTCGGTAGCCTTGTTAAGAAGAGACCACTAAATTTTACATGACAATCAGGGGATGAGAATGCGTGATCCATGCGACTCATTGATCTACCACGGAGCCAAGTATATCTGTGTCCCGTGAGAGGGTACTCTAACAAATCCAAAAAACTCTGAAAGTGTCTTGAGCCAGCAAGGTTGAAATAGCCACTGTTTATCTCATTCCTCTTTAGCGTTTCATTGAAATCACGAATGAGAAAACATCGGACTAAAAAAGTAATGTGAAAGAATCATCTCAATCCAATAACTTAAGCTGTTAGGTGAGATCTCAGGATATGATTTATATTATTTTATAACACACTCCCTCAAGTGAAAGCCCTTTGAACTTGAAACTTGCACTGGTCCACTTTACTTTGTGATTAATTTTTATCAAATAAATGGGGATGGTAAGATTCGAATTCATGACCGCTTGGTCATTAAAGCTCTGATACCATGTCAAAGAACCACCTCAACCCAAAAACTTAAGCTGTTAGGTGAGGTCTCAATATATGATTTATATTATTCTCTAACAGATTTCAGGGTAATGAGGTCTTTCCAAAGCTCTCTACATCCTTATATATTGCATGGAGCATAAACACAACCAGTGCACACTCATAACTCAAAACAACTTTGATCAATGGTTATTATGTATGTGATCCATTAAATTCCCTAATAAGTTGACTTAAATATAAATTACAATTCTAAATAAAATAAAATTAAATAAATTAAACAAATTGATTTATATTTATAGATCAAATATAATTTCTAGCAACCTATCATGATCCTTTAAATATTAAAAAAGTTATAAGTGGTTTGCCTTAACATTTCAGTGACCAGTTTCTCAGTGTAATTATTATCTCTTTAAAGAATGTTTTGATTTAGATATTACAGCATGAAATATGTTTGCTGTGTTAAATCATTTTAGTTCTCAACACTATAGTCAAGGGCGGAGCCAGGAATTTTTCCTGCCCTGGGCTATTAAATAAATATATAAATTTTTTTTAAGATAAATTATTAACTCATGTACATGAATTTTTAAAGTTAACAGTAAAGTTTTAATTCAAATACACTACTCAAAATATTAAAAAATAAATTTGAAAGTATATAAAATTAAAGTGAAAGTAAAAAAAAAACTCACTATTAAAGTTACATTCTTCGATGTTTTGTGGAATATAACTCATTTATAATCGAATCTGAATCGATATTGTAACAACCCCTCAACTGGGATAAAATAACAATCTCATGTCAACTAAAAAACAAAGTAATTAAATTTTTTCCCTCTCTCAATTCCTTCTCCCTTCACTTGATTCTTCCTTAGATTAGTATTTTATAAGTTAGACTTTGTAAGTTTACAAGGTTATTCTCTCACTTTTCTTATTTTTTTTCCTTGGATTTTTTTATGTTTTTCCCTTACTTTTCTCTCTTTCTCTCTCGTCTTTTCTTTTCTTTCCTTTTCTATTCAGCTTCTGCCGAGTCTGCATCATATAAAAAGAAGGAAGAATTGATTTGTTTTATTTTTTAATGGCAAATAATCATTTTTCTCTTAATGAGTCGTTTTGCTTTTATTTGACCTTTTTTTTTAGTACTACCAAATTCTGTTCATTCTAAAATTTTAACTAGATTTTATTCAATATATTTTAAGATCCCTCATAAAATTTCAGCTCAATTTGATGATCGGATTGAAAATTACATCCAATAACGTAAAACTGGTCAAATTATGATTTTTTTATCAAATTTCTGAATTTCTTCAAAACTTCTGAAATTTTAACCCAAGTTAAAGTATCATATTAGAAGGCTCCACGTAAATTTTTAGAATTTTTTGATATCTCAATTGAGAATTACAAATTTTCTTTACATAAAACTGGTAAAAAAAATATTGATAAAATCTTGACCTGGGCTAGAGCCCACCCTAGCCCATGCATGCCTCCGTCCTTGACTATAGTCATTGATTCTTTGAATAAAACTTGAAACTATTTTGAAATCTCATTCCATCTTGGTTAAAAATTTCATAATTAATATTGTTTGAGAATAAATAAAATATTTTTTTTCTAATTTATATATGGTGATTAATCCATCTCTTAATTACTCAAATATCTTTATATAGTTTATGTTATACTCAATATTTGTTAATTTGTTATTCTTGATTAGAATAATTTGTAGTTAGCATTAAAGCATAACACTCTTTATATAAGATAACCTAATGACCTCTAATATAAGGATCACTTACACTACTATTATGTAAGTATTTTCATATATATAAGTAATCTATCCATATGAAATTCTTATGTAAGTCAATTCAGTGTACATATTATCTAACAAGCACCTATACATTAGTTTCAAGTATCACTTATACCTCAACTTATAAGAGTAGCTGCTTTCTTTTATAAAGGAATGACATAATATTTATCAGTCTCAACAACTCTAATTAATGTCCAATCTTAATATAATATCGACAAGGAACAATTAGAAATAATGCTTAGATGAAATAATTATAATAGGTTTATAATTTTTTTTACAAAGCATTTTTAGTCCTATTGACTCTTTATTTTATATTTATTACTCAAACATTAAATTTATTAATCAAATATATAAATAAATATTAAAGATAAATAAAGAATTTAATAATAATAAATATATTTTATATAAATAAAATTAAAGTGATGGTCATGGAAGAAGTCTACAAATGTGATGGTTCTACCTTCTAAGACGGTAGAGGACTGGGTGGGTTTAATTTCAAATTCTACGAAAACATTTGGCCCCTGATTTGCCTTGACATGCTGGATTTAGTGTCAGAATTCTTCAGATCAAAGAGATTGCCTAGTTGTGCATATGTCGCCTTAATTCCAAAAATAAAATTGCCTAGGGGATTCTTTGATTACATACCGATAAAGTATGGTGCGTGAAATATATAAAATAATGGCAAAGATACTTTTAAATATTTTAAAAAATGTCATCCAGGATGTAATCAGTGATAATCAAAAGACATGTATAGCTGGAAGGCATATAGTTGATGGTTTTATGATAGCAAACAAAGGAGCTCATGATTTGCACAAGTGGCGGAAAGACATGTATGATCTTTAAAGTTGATTTCCACGAAGCCTTTTGATATTATTTTGTGGGAATATCTTGACGAGATAACGTGTTATATGGGATTTGGAAACAAATGGAGAAGGTTAATTCACGAATGCCTGTCTAGCTCGCAACTATCTAGTTAATGGTTCATCTACAGAAGAGTTCCAGGTTGGTCATGACTGTCTGTCTGTCTGTATTGTTCTAGTGAGTTTCAATTACGGAATTATGATTTTTTCACTCAGCTATACTACGTTGATGATACTCTACTCTCCTCTCCAAATAATCTGGAGTCTATGCTTTCTGTTGAAAGGATACTACAGTAGTTTGAAACAAGCTTTAGTTTAAGGATCAACTTCTATAAAAGTTTTGCAGCGGGAATCAATGCAGATGAATGTTATAGTGCTGGTTTGGCAAATATTGTCTACTGTAGACATAATTCATTTCATATTGCTTATTTAGGAATGCCATTAAGAGAATATCCTAGCAGAATTTCTACTTGGAAGCTTGTGTTATCTCTAAATTTCATAATAGGCTCACTCTGGGTAAAATGCTTAGCATGGCTGGTATAATATGCATGATCAAAAGCGTCCTCAATCCCTTACCACTTTACTTCACGTCTGTTTTTCTGATACCTAGCTAGATTACTAACTTTCTATTCTGACAAGGTTTATGTGGGCTGGGGTTCCAAAACAATGAAAATATATAAGGTTCAATTCTTAATATTACCATGAAAAATGTTAATATCATTTAAAAAATAATAGCATAATTGGATTATTATCTAAACATTATTTAAATAAATTTATTTAAAAAAAATTCAATTGAATACATGAAAAAAAAACATAAGATAAATAAAATGAAGGGCCACGCATCGACAAGCATGCCTCGCCTAAATGAAACCTAGATATGCATGGGCTTATAAACCAAGCCCTCATGCCTAGTTTTTAGTTTTTTTTAATGTTGCGAAAAACACATCACCTCCATTTTTTTAAATAAATGATGGGTAACACATCTCTTTCTTGTCATCTGTTCTTATCACCTTAAGTGTTTTTAGTGATTGTGGGTCTAAGTTTTTTTACTCTAAAAACACAAATTCCAACATTTTTTCAGCTAAAAACATGGAAAAAAAATATCAGATACCTCTTTAACTTCATTTCTAACAACAACAAAATTCCATCTGGCCTAAAAAATTAAAATCAAATCAAATAAAAAAAGTTAGCTCCGATGTATTTACCAGTATCATTGAAGATTAAAACCATCTTTATTAAGTTTTTTTCTTGAAGATGAATCTATTAACGCTAAAATTAAAGTTATTAGTGGCCAGAATGTGGTCATCCAAAAGCTTCCTCTCTTCTTAAAATTTTCCAAGGACTAAAAGCAAAAAATAAATGAATTTTAGGATAGAAAAGAAAAATCCAAAAATAAAAGGGACCAAAATAGAACAAAAATTAAAATTGAGTGACTTAAGTATAGATTTATGCACCTTCTCAACAATAAAGATGGGAAAAAAGATCACCGATTATTATTAATATCAAATTGAGTTCTTTTTCTTTAAAACTTGTTTTTTGCAATACTTTAAAACTTTCTCTTGAAAAATCACCATGTAATTAAATCCTGGAAAAATTTTCAACACATCAAGCACATGCAAAAATAAAAGCTAAATATAACAAAAAAAACCTAGGAATAAAAAAAAGAACTTTTGAGGATCAAATTGAAAGAATTCATAGTTTGAAGATTAAAAAAAACTTAGGGGACTAAGATGGAAATCGAGCATATGTACAGTGCTTATGAATAGAAAATTATGAGAGAATGAACACGAAAACTACAAGAAAAAAAAACTATATTGTTTAATTTTGTTTGTTAATAACTTTACTAATTTTACTAAATCTCGAGGAATTTATTAGATGTTCAAGAAAGTTTCTTTTATTCTTTAATTTTTTTAGTTTTTAATTCTAAAATCAAGAATTTATTATATTATAAATAAATTATACACGTGTGATGATTGTTGTAGAGTTGTATGAAAGATACATTTAAGATTATGTGCAAATAGAGAATTAGTCTATCACTCTCCCTTGATAGACAAGATGCCATATAAAACCCCTTCTATTCTAAAAAACCAAAAAACAAAATTTTACTATAGCATCACTAATAACATAATCTTCTAATTTTTATTTCTTTATAGTTGTCAGAATTAATCTAAGAAGTGACTAGAAAAATAATATGGGTTATAAGGTCAATTATTTTTATTAAAAGGATAGCATTTTTATTTTTTTGCTTATGTTGATGAGGTCAATTTTGGATTGAGTTTAACTACATCAGGTAACTAAAAACCTAGCCAGATCAAACGAGTTTTGGTTGATAAATAACTTATCCAATTTAACTACCAGAATATAGCAAATTAGGCATTGAATCTTAGATTTTCTAAGTTAACTGTCATATTGCATATCACTGAAGGAATATTATGTTAGTGTTTAAAGATTGATTCAATCATAAATAAATTTAGCGATAAAATCATGAATGGAAAAATATCATCGGTGATATATATTATGTCGGTCAATTCATTGGTAATATAATCACCAATGAATTTAGAAATAAAAATAGCATGTTAAAAAAAATATCGGTATTAATTCTGTCGGTAAATTCATCGGTGATTATGGTATATTACCGACAGAATAAACCGTTGGTAAATCCATCGGTAATCATATGCAATAACCAACAGAATGAGATTGTTGGAAAATTAGATCTAATAGTGGCAAGTTGTATTTTTTTTTTTTCAAAACTCTCTGAAACTTTCTAAGGGACTTGATCCATCAATCATTCCATCGGTTATTGAAATTTTTTTAGTAATTATGTTAGTATTGTATTGAATATTTAAAAAAGAAACTAAAATAACACAAAAAAATAAAAATTATTAAAATTAAGTAAAAAATTAAATTTTGATTATTAATTTAGAAAATATTATTGAATCTAATTTATCTAATAAATAGGAGCTGACGAAGGAAACAGAGGCAAATCTTCGTTGAAAACTAGGAGGGCAACGAGGTTGACAACATGTACTAATGAGGGTTACCAACAATTTCTCGAGGACGTTCATTCATCTTAGACCTAAGTTGAGTTGTCTCAAAATTAAGCTGGGTCATCTAAGTTTAAACATGTTCTTGTACACAATCATCTAAACAACAGGAGATTGTTGGCTTGATCCTAATTACAAGAAACCAATGATCAATACACTATAGCCCACCTACATATTCTCGGTCGTAGTGATAGAGATATTATAAATCAAATTTTTATCAGGTCCACTAGTAGATCTAGCCTTCAACTATAAATTCAGATCAAATTTTAGATAAATCAAATGATCATCCTCGTATCTCTCATGCAATCGGGTGTTATATGTTTTTTGAAAAAGCAGTAAGCAAATAAAAGAAATATCAACTTAAGAAAAAATTATTGAAATCCAACTTACCACAAACTTCTAAGCTTGACTATCCACAAGTTGTGGCACCCCTTTCCAATGGTCCTCATTTTGCATGTGAGTTTCAACAAAAAGTTTTATCGGTTATGGATCGTGTCCAAGTATCATATCCTGCAAAAGGAAGCTACTGATAGTTAAGTATTTTCATATAATACAACAATTAAAAAAATTATCTTATAAAATAGAATCTTACTATCTGTTTTACATGGAAAATGAATGGAATGTATCTGTCAATATATGTGACAATGAAACCATGAATCTTCTTTGTCTGGTTCTCCATGTTGGATTGTGATTGCTGCAAGAGAAACTCAAACATTATCTGCTAGATATAAGCGTCCCAGATACCTTTCGAGATGTGCAAAAGTCTGAAATCCTTCCAAATGGCCACATCTTTCGAGCCTGGAAGACTTTTACCTTTTGCAAATTTCTTTGATTTGTTTCTAGGTCTTGTACCAGAAATCATGCAACTTGGTTCGTAGAAAATAATTATTGGTTAAGATCACTAAAAATAAAATTTTAACATTTAAAAAAATCAAAATTTGAATTAATTTTACCTAATGACATAGTGATTCTTCGACACTCTCCTAAAAATGGCGTTGTCAGCCTCCTCTCAGGAAAATTTTTCTTTATATATAGATTTCACTAAATAACTAGTTTATTAAAATTAAAAACAATTATGTATTGAATTTTTCTAATCAAACATCAATCATAGGTTTCCATTCAGTATTTTTGTAAACATGACTCCACTAACACAAAGACACTTGTATCGATGTTTTCATTGTTGATATTATCGTGTGAGCAATCTCCATATTTGTAAACCTAAAATTTTATTTGTTCATTAAAATTAATTATTCAAAAATTATACGTTGTTGTTTATTTATTTTTATCATGTAGAAAAGGATAACAAACTTGCATGTTGTGGTCAAGCTTCCACTAAGCAATATACTTCTCACTGTATACATCTTGCTTAGAAAGGACACCCCCTTTATGAGTCGTCGTCACACTTAATGAGCCTAGGTTGAGATAAGATGCCTATGCTTAAGGTGTCTGGTTATAGTCAACACTTAGTAGCTCATGGTCATCAGAAGCACTACTAGAAAAACAAACAACACTCATTTTTGTATTATTCTCTAATGATCTTCTCTTCATCATCTAAATAAACTCGATAAAAAAAGTAATAACATTATCATTATATTCTATTTTAAAAAAAACTTTGGCAGCACTTTTTTTATTTTGGAGACTACTTAAAATTTTATTACCTACAAATATACATCAATAAATAAAGCTACAAACCAATTGATTTTATTTATGAATAATATTTTATTTATTTATTTTGAAATCTATATGGACAATTGTAAGTTGCAAATCAAAATTAGAAAAAAGAAAGCATTCCAAATTTTTTTTTCTAATGTAACTTGTATATATTTAACTTACTAAATTTAAACAACAATCCATGAAATTCAACACCCTAATACATTTTACAATTATTGCATGTTATTGCTATCCAAATTAAATACATTCCATCCTCATATTGACCGATTTAAAACATAATAACATTGTTTCAATTAATGAATTTATATAATTATATTATTTTCCATATTACCAATAACATATAATTTCTTTTAAAAATCCATATTTACTCATTTGTAATCAAACCTAAACATGTCCAATATCATTAAAATACCATAAATAAATACATTCACTCAACTTCCCAACTTTTTCCTACTTTACCAACATGACCAAATATGAAACAATTCAATCTCTCGATATTTGATTTTTTATTTTCCTAATTTAACCCTATAAAAAGTAACCCTATAAAAAGTCATATACATACCAAACTATAAACAATATGTATAATTTAGCATTTCCTCTAATTTTTCTCATATCCCCCAATAATCCGTAAGCATGTACGGCTCTAAAATTCAAAATCTTGTTTTCATATTTTTTTATAAATTCAATCCTGAACCATGTTATCTAACCTAAAACTAACCGATTTCACTTTTCCAAACACTTTCACACATAAACCCTAAATTTATTAAAAAATAAGTATAAATGTATATAAATGCAAAATTCATCACAATTAACCAAAAACTAATCAATTTGAGAATTTTTCAATCTCATAACAATTTAAGAAAAATCATGTACATAGATTCAAAATTCATCACAATTAACCCAAACCATAATCCAATATTGTTTTTTTTTTAAATGATCTCACTAACAAAATCCCAAAAAATTCACATTCAACCTAAATATTAGCAATAAAGAAAATGAAAGAGCGAAAGCATGAGAGGGGGAAGATTTATTTTGCATAGAAGATGAAGACTTGTCCCTTGGGAGAGGGGTAGAGAGGGAGAGAGGATGACGAAGGGAGAGGGGAAGAGAAGGATAGAGGACAAGAAGAAATTAAGGGGAAAAAAAGGATAGTGAAGGTGGAGAAAAGCGAGGAAGAAGAAGAGTTGTTTTCTGATATTAAGGATTCTAGTATTTTATTAATGGGGGTTTTTACCAATATAATTATCGATGAATAATTAAATATTTATTAATTTTTAACGTCTGTTGATAATTATGTTGGTAATTAACATTGGAATTTTTTAGAACATTCAAAATTTTCCATAACCCCTTCAAAATTCTCTGATGCAATTTCATCCCATCAGTAATTCCATTAGTGATTTGTAATTTTCAGCGGCAAAGTCCTATAATTTATCTCCAACTATCCGGATCTTTCTGATGGACTTAGTCCATTGATAATTCTATCTGTAATTGTTAGTGGTAAAGTCCTGTAACTTTTTTCAACTCTCTAGAACTCTCTAAATGACTTAATTCATCAATAATTTATGTTGTTATTTTATATTATATCGGTATAAGACAATAACTTTTTCTCTAATATTTTTGTATTACATATCTATACAACCTATGAATACAGTAAAATTACAACACAGTAACACCAATTTTGTTTACTAATATAATCATAAAATCATAACAATAAACATTTCAATTATGTTTACAATAGTTCATTGTAAAGTAAGAATATATGAAAAAATTATTTTAAAATCAATTTCATTACACATTGATGTTTTACATATAAAATAAGTTTTAAATCTTTTTAATTAGAATTGTCTACTTCTTCTTCTTCTTTAATTTTATCATCTTCATGTCCATCATAATCTTCTTCATTGAATTAAAGCTTATTGATTTCATCATTTTCATCTACTGCTGTATGTTCACTAGTTCTCAATACATCTTTTAACTCCCTAACATCAACATCAACAAAAATATTCTCATCTACATGAAAATTTAAATTTTCTTTTAACTCGATATGGATCAACTAACTCATCAAGTTGAAAGACATTGTTTCTAACAGTTACTTCATCATTACTATCCTTAACAACTTGGACATGACTTCTGAGTTTTGGTTTTCATAATGGATAATCAATCAACCTTATAACGATGTTTTCTAAAGCAATAAGTGTATGTGTAATAAACTTGTTGGCATTATTTGGCAAAAACAAAGACATCATCAACATTGTGAAATCTAGTATTGGTATTAATTTCGACCAAATTATGGTGATGACCTACTATGATTCCTCTATCGGTGGTATCATATCAATAACATTTAAATAAAAAGACTTTATTATGCTCACTATGATATTGCAATTAAATCACTTCTTCTAACTTTCCATAATAATCAACTTCAAACTCATTAGAAGTTAATCCCTTAACACAAACTCATTATAGCACTTGATATTTCTTTCGGGACCTAAATATAGTAAATTCAAACTACCATTGACATTTTCTTTCATTTGATAAACCTAGTACATGATTACAACTATTTACAATTAAAGAGAAAAGTGTAATAAAATTAAGTATTATGAGAGTTAAGAATTATTAAGTACTACTTATATATGATTTGAACCATGCAGCAAATTGTTCATCTTGTAATTGAAAATTTTGAGATTCAGTCAGATGTGAATTTTGAGATAGTAAAAATGAACGATGTTACCTATGATGAATTATTCAATCTATCAGTTTTCGAGAGTATAAGAGAAAATTATTTGAAAATAACATATTAAAATTGTAATAATCAAATAAAAGGTCTCAATTCATCGCAGTTAAATAGCATATAATTATGTGCATGTCTGAATTTGATTTCTATCAAGTATCTTCTCCTCACTGTGTTTTTTAATAAAGGTCGTTCAGGATAGGAAAAATCTTTTCAAGAATATAAGCCTTGCATATTGAAGTCTCAACATGTTTCTTGTTTTTAAAAAAAATTTAAGGTTGAACAAGTATCTGTATGAAATTAAAATAAAATTTTAAATTAAAAAAACAATATATAGAAATTTAATTAGGATACATGTGTAATCCTTAACCTCTCAAATGGATACATCTATATATATTGAACATGGCCTCAACTTTTATCTCAAATGGTAAATTTATGGGTAGATCCTTCATTGAATCAAAAAAAGATAGAGGGAATATTATTTCAAGTTTGAAGATTGTTTGGATAATATTCATTTCAAGCTTCTCCAATTATTAGATATGGAACTTGTTAGATCATATATCTCTAAAAAAAGTGACTTATCTCAATGAGTGCATCACATATTCCTCTACTAACAATAAATTCAGGTAAGAAAGTGGAATGAGTGTTTGTATAAATACATGACAATCATAACTTTTCATTCCATTAAATCTATCATCCTCTAAATTCACCAATTTAGATATGTTTAACACATATCCAACAGGAAAACAAAAACTCTTAAGCCATTAATAGACAAGTAATTGTACATTATTGTCTAAGGTGAAGCTAGCTTTAGGTTTTGCGACCGTGACCCATCATAAACCAACTTTATATTTTACAGTGACAAAACAAAAGTATATTAATTTTGGCTTTCATGTTGTCATTTGTCTTCCCTTTCATGTGCATCACCATGTTAAATTTTTTTTCAAACATGTTTTTTTTTATATGCATGGCATCCAGATTATGGTGGATAAGATTAGTCTTCTAATAAGGAAGCTTCCAAAAAATATTTCACCTTATCCAATTATAACACTAAAATCAGGAAACTTCTACTTGGCAGATTGAAAACCAAACATAATGCTCTTGTACTGTGAGACCATGTAATACAATTTTTCATTGACAGAACTGGCGGTGCAACATTCCTTTCAACTCTACCTATAAATAAGTCCTTTTTATATTTGTGATCGGTTTGCAAGAACCTTTAGTTGCAATAAAAAAAGATATTTTACCATCATTTGTTAAAGTGATGGCCTCGTTATTTTTCATACAATATGAACATGTTAATTTTCCATACGTGCACCAACCAAAAACCATCTCATACATAGAAAAATCATTGATAGTCCACATCAAAGCTATCTTCATCTGAAAATTTTGTTTCTTTGAGAATCATACGTTAAAGTTCCAAACGATCACAACCAATCCAAATCATCAATCATCAATCAACAGTTAAAGATAAATATCTATATTCCTATTTGAACTATTATGATTGGGTATGATCATAGAGAAAAACATGAATTTCAACCTTATAAACATCCTCGATAGCAAGTTATAAATTGTAAGTATCATTAGCCAACAATAATAAAGTGAAATAAATGGCATAAATATATTGGATCTATTTATACATAACCTAATATGTATGTTCTGTGGTTCCATTAAAAATTGAGGATTCACCCTATTAAACTGCTTCAAGGCTTCATTATTAGAAAGGTGCACCATGACTTCATCCACCGCATCATGTGAATGATATCATGTCATGTGCTCATCAATCTTTGGAGACAAGAATAACCTTTATAGTCTATTAGTGATTGAGAAGTATCTCATTTTTCTATATGATATATCCATACCCTACCAGTTTTGGGTTTATAACGAGCATGTCTACATGTTCTGCACTTGGTAAAATTTGTATTTTCATGGTAGTACAACATGTAGAAGTTTTGACATGTGTCAATTTTCTAGTAACCTAGATCAAGGGGTTTTATCATCGATTTAGCAACATGAAAGTTCCCTTTCAACCTATTCTTTTCAGGTAAAATGTTTCTCGCTCATTCGATGATTCTGTCATAACTGGCCTTACTCATCTCATGATTTGACTTTATAGTGAACACATATGCAACGCCCAATAATTTACTATGATTTATGCACCCATCCTATAATAGTTTGTCAGAATATTTTAAAAGTTTAAAAAACCTAGCTACGTCTACATTCGGTTCTTCATCTATAATTGAATATTCACCTGCATAACCCTGATTTATTCTCATTGCATCCATCACCATACTCCTATAATGATTACTATTATAATCTACAACTCCATGTACATTGCTAGAGCAAGAAATTAACCTAACATTCTTTTCTACCATGGTCTTATAAGGAACATAAGGTTTTCCATTTGCAAACCAACACAAATATTTTTCCACGAACCTTTTTTTATAAAAGATGCATCATAACAACATCAAGATCGATAAGCCTTTTATTTTCACATCTCTTAAATAGACATTTAAAACTGCCTCCACTAATATTTTTAGGATTAGAGAGTGCTTATTTAATAAAACTCTCAATCTCATTACATTAATCCATCTTGAGCAAGCCTTCGGATGAAACTCAATACATCCAAGAACGATCACCCATTACTTACATGAAACATATATAAGATATTAATGACAACATGTATTAATTAATAATATGAACTAAACAAATTATCGGTTCCAAGTTAATTAGCTATCATTGGTTGAATTCAAAATTATTCAATCTATTTTAATAGTACCTTTTAATGATTATCAATTTTCTCCAAGAAATTCAAATTTCAATAAATTTATATAAATTTTCAACTTAATAATAAAATTGATAAAATGTGAAACGTACCCATCAAATAACCCATTATTTATTTCATTATAAAACACTTAAGTTACAAAATCAAACTCAATTTCATCAAATAATAAACAAATATATTTTTTTAAAATCTCAAACAAACCCTAACATGTACAAAATATACATTAATATAATAAATTTCTGTAGGAAAAAGCTATAAAACAAGTAGACAAGCAAACTACATATAGTATATAAAAATGCCAAAAAAATAACATAAAATAGGTTACAACAAAAAAATGGTTTGCTTAATATGGAGAATCTTTAAAAAAAAATTGAATAAGAACAGGAATACTGACAGGCTAAGTGTTTGGGTGGGCGGATTTGTAATGATGAGAGCTTGATTTGTGATTAAATGAGGAGGAGAGGAAGGGAGCTGTTTTCAAAAAAGAAAAGAAGAAGAAGAAGAAGAAGAAGAAATGAGGGAGGGGGAGGGGGCAGATCGTCTGATAAGTTACAACTTAAATATTGACAACAATTAGTTTTCATTGGTAATTTTATATGTAATATTAAAATATCATATTTTTCAATAGAAATAACGAGGGAATACATGTCCAATTTTTTTTTCATTTCTTGATTTCCACTTGTAAATTCATCGATGAATACCGATGGAAACAACAATATCATGATGTGTTGGTAAATATCACCATAATTTACTGATGATATTTTTTCTGTCGGTATTTCCATTGAACACCGATGGAAAAAAACTTAATATTTTTCGATAGATATAACGAGGGAATACCTGTCCAATTATTTTATATTCATTGATTTTCACATGTAAATTCATTGATGAATGTTGATGGAAACAACAATATCATATTGCGTTGGTAAATATCACCATAATTTACTGATGATATTTTTTCTATCGGTATTTGATAATGTTTTGGTAGTGAAAGTGATAAGCATTAGTTAAACTACTCTTCCATGAACTCTGCTTTTTATTAAAAATAAATTTATGTTTTTTTAAATTATTTTTTTTTCTTATGTATATTATAGAATTGAAACATACATAAATTTATGTATATTATAGGAAAAAAACATCATATTTTTCGAGAGAAATAATGAGGGATGTTTTCTTTTATCTTATATATATATATTATAGAATTGAAATATTTTTACGTGCATATGAACATACATAAATGTCATTTCATTAGATGGGTGTATTTCATGCACGAGTGTACATATGGTTGTTGATTATATAATTATAATTGAACTTTTGTTATTAGTAAAACTTTATATAAATCCCAACCTATGGAAATTGAATTAAGATCAAACACGAATAGATTTGAATTAAGAAATAGTTCAGAATAATTTAAATTTCAGGACCCGAACCTCTGCTATCTGATCCGAGTACCAGGTTTATTGCAGATTCAAATTAATTAGTTGTCATGCACACGAATGTTTACAAAAGAAAGAATGATTAAAGGAGATTATTGGGATAGACAGCGCACGAGAGAGGTGAGATCCCTCTCCATTTCATGCACGTATGGGTACGACGGACATGATTGCTGAACGTGGACAATCTTCAAACATTACTTTGATTTTTGGCGGTGCTGTTTGGGATCACGTGATCTAGTGGGATGGCCTCGATCCCCATAAAGATTTTCAGTATCTTGCCACAGTCGCCTCTCCACCCATGGTTTTCTGTGAGGCCAGCCCCGTCTATCTCACACTTGTTTTCAAGATCATCAAGATTGATATCACGTATGTTTTCAATAAGAGATGTCATGAAGATACATGCATATAATGATTTCATTAACTTTTGACTAAAGATTTATTATTGAAAATTATTATGTACAAATTAGTGGAGGAGGACCAGAGCGTCAAATTTTTGGGAAAAATAAAATTTGCCAACTCTATGAATTTTATGCATAGCAATGGCTTCAATTCTAGAAAACTACTTTAAAACATCATTTTGTTCTAATCATGTTTTTCAAATATTTTAAATTTTTTTAAAAGGTTTTAAATTAATATTTTTTCATTTTAATGTGCTAATATTAAAAATAAAAAATAAAAAAATATATTATTTTGATCTATTTTCATACTAAAAGTACTTTGAAAAAAATCTCTACTATATTCTCAAACAAACTCTAAAATTTTTTATATTTTAAAAGCAATAATATCTTCTTTTCATACTTTGAAAAGTTACATTTCACATACTATTGCTTATATAATTAATTTCATTTCATATATTAAGTTAGAAATTCACAAACTAAGTCAACAAAAAAATATGATGTGTTGTGCATTTGTTATTATAATTAATTTAATGTTTAAAATGCCTTTATAATTTAAACATCCTTTTATTTCTCACTCCTATTATATATATATATTAGGTCTCCCTTTGATTTTCAAATCCATTAAAAAAAAAACTAGACAAATTAAAATAAAATCTTTTTCTTCACCATGTAGCAAACCATTTCAACCATCTCAATTAAATTTGAATGACATGGATATAGAATCCAAAATTTGAGAAAAACCCTAATGAACAATTGTCGAGACATAACACACTAATAGATTTGGATAAGTAAGCAATGATAATTTTATAATCAAAATTAAGCAAAAAAAAAAACAAGCTTTAGATGATTTCTAAACAAATTTGTCCCTAAAATTTTCTTCACTACAAAATCAAAGTGCAAGGATAATAATTTGACCAACTAATCAATGGTGTTCTTGAAAATGAAGATAAGAAACAACAAGGTAAAGGGTGTGATAATAGTAGCATCCAAAATTCTCTCATTTTACTCTCGTTATTGCAAATTATAGCCTTCTCTTCCACCAACATAACCACTGTTCAAATTCAACAACATCCTAACAACCATGCTAGCCTCGACTAACATTAAACACCTACCATACAACTATCTTCTATGTCATAAACCCAACACATATAAACCAAACTCTTAGTGATTCGAATCAATAAGCAACACCACAGAATCCATTACATTTGTTAATTGGACCAATTACATGTGCAAGAGCCAAAAGGATAAAAAAGATATTTAATGGACTGATTCATGACATTTAGGTTAAGCAAGCTTTGAGAACTCCTTCTAAGATGGTGTCAAACATGAAGTTGGGTTTTAAGAAGGATCAAGCCTTGATCAATATGATTAAAGCAAGAGACGGGGTTGCTTAACATGTACTAGAGCTTGGTTGTATAACTTTATATTAATGATCATAACTTTTAGCTCAATCCATCAATTTGATCATTGGATTGGGCTGAAAGTTTGCTTAAAAATTTTAAAAGTCTTGTTTTCCATACGATTAAAATTTAGTAGTAATAAGATATCGAGAAGACCTTCTAATAAGGCTTAGCTTAGAAGTTATTATTCAAGAATATACAGATTGAGATTTTATTTATATAAGACTTGATCTTTGTATTTTATTTTATCCAATAATATTCAAGTTATTTTACTTTTAAGTTAGTTATTTTGGTTTAATTTTCAACTCATAGTTAATTAGAGTATATTTTTATTTAAGTTAACACATATAAATACCTTTGATTTTTAAGATGTGAAAAAATATTAGATTTTTAATTAAACAATTATGTGAGCACTTTTACACTTGGTTCTTTTTTGAACTTTTTCATAACTTATCAAGGAGATTATTTTTGTGACATTTTAAACATATACCTTTGGTTTTTTATTTAAGTAATCAATAGGTTGGGGTTTTATAATTTGATTTTAGTTTTCTTAGGTAAGTATTTCAATTCTTAATTGTGGGTTCTAGAGTTTTTCGATTCAGGTTCACATTAATTTGGTATCAGTGCTTGGCTATAAAACCATGTTCACAATCTTTAATTTCTTATTTTGTTCTTGTTTTTTATTATCCTTATCATTTTCTTTTCATTTCAAGATGACAACATAGATAATTATTCCCCGCATCAAAATCACACCATGTAGGGTTTAAATTCATCTTATGAATTTATTAAAGATAATTAATGCAAATTCATCTTGTTCTTGAATTCAATTCTTACTTCTTTTTTTTTATTTGTGATTTCATTGATTTTAAAAAAGGAGAAAGTTTATCTACTAGATTATAATATGTCAAAATAAAAAATATGTCAGCCAAATTATGATATGCCAAAAAAAAAGCAATATCTAAATCAAAACTCCACATTGAATTCAAGTTTGTTGAATTATTCCTAAATTCCTTTTCGATTCTTGTTTTTCTTTGTCATTTTGAATTTGGTGGTTTGAACTCTACGACCTGATTTATTTTGATTGATTTTTATTTAGTTTAATGAAAAACTCAAAGAACAAGTGTACTCATGATGTTCAATTCTTGATGACGACTTGTGCGTAAAGCTCATAGGGGAGGTTTGATGAGTCATTTTGTTGTGAAAATGACTTTAGACATGTTTTATGAACTATTTTTTTCTTAAGATGAAATGTGATGTACAAAGGGTGTATGAAAGATGTTTCACATGCAGGTAAGCCAAATAGAAGGTCTTACCACATGATTTATATACTGTTTTGCTTGTACCTATGAAGGCTTGGGTAAATATTTTCATGGACTTTATTCTAAGTTCCTTAGGTAAAGATTCAATTTTTGTGATTGTAGATAGGTTTTCTAAGATGAAGAATTTCATACCAAGTCATAAATTAATGATGTAACCACTTATTTTTTTTTAAGAAAAATAGTATGACTTCATGGTGTTCCTAGGAGTATTATTTCAGGTCAGCATGTTAAGTTCTTTAGTTATTTTTGAAAGGTTTTGTGGGGAAAGTTGAGAACTAAAATATTAATTTCAACAACTTTTCATCCACAAATAGATGGTCAAATGAAAATAGAAAATAAGACATTAACTACTTTGTTATGTAATTTCATTCAAAAGAATTTGAAAAGTTAGGAGGAGTGTTTTTCTTTTATTGAGTTTGCATACAATATGAGTATGTATTCTACTACTAATCATTCACTATTTGAAATTATTTGTGGTTTCATCTATTGATAAAAAAAAAGTTAGTCTTGATGAAAATAATAGGGCTGAAATGGTGATAAAACATCATGATAATGTTCAACAGCATATAAGAAGAAAGAATAAACAATATGCATCTATAGCCAATAAAGGTTGTAGGCGTGTTATCTTTGAACCTAGTGATTGAGTTTGGTTACATATGAGGAATAAAACATTTCCAACTAATAGAAGATCAAAGTTGCATTATAAAGGGGATGGTCCTCTCAAATCCTTGAATAAATTAATGACAAT
>Ga0325404_1001864_pt1 | contig 22363 bp, 15 predicted proteins | sample PopdelMetagenome_18_FD_205664 | JGI IMG/M metagenome (GOLD analysis project Ga0325404, IMG submission 205664) | Populus deltoides microbial communities from Bellville, Georgia, United States - Xylem-Control-R1 | ecosystem: Host-associated > Plants > Phyllosphere > Stem > Wood/Secondary xylem...
ACTGTTTGTTTGTTTGTTTTTTCTCATGCATTTTGTTTTATTGTATAAACAGTTATAAGTGACTTTTTGAGCATGTTCACTGCAGGTTGGATTTTTTATCATGCTTTTCTGTTTGATGCTGTTTTATCACTTGTTCTTTGTTTCAAAACATGAAGATAATCTATCCTTCCAAATTTCTGTCTGTTATTCGAATTTGGTTTGTGCGATAACAATTAATTCTGATTGCAGGTATATTTAGGGGAGCAGTATGTAAACAATCCTACATTGTCTGACGTTACCTTTCTAGTTGAAGGTAGTAAATTTTAAGTTCTGGATACTGCTGTGGTACTTGTCTAGGATACTTGTGATTTTTGTTTAAGTGCAAGGCACATTTTTTGCTGGCCCTGTCGGGTTATAATATTAACTTAATTGTATTGCAGGTAGACGATTCTATGCCCACAGAATTTGCCTGCTTGCTTCTTCAGATGCATTTCGGGCAATGTTTGATGGTGGTTATCGGGTAAGATCTTGTCATTGTTGTCATGTGTCATGTTTTACCCACTGTTCTTCATGCACCTCTTGGGGGAGGTTGCTAGAGATTTTTGTTTTCCAACTTTATTTCGTCACCCAGTCTTCATTTGCAATCCAAACTCATTTAACTAATATAAATCATCGGTTTCTGCTTTCATTATTTTCAAAGCTTTACTATGTGTTTGCCCCCCTTATTGTGTGAATGCCAAACTCAATGGGATAAGTAGCATTGTATTATGTTTTGTTGCATAGCATGGATAGGATAGGCAACTTGAGTTAAGGTAATATGCAATCAGGCAACCAAGATGACTCCAATGAAATTCGTGTCCATCTTGATTAATTCCTCTGTCTAACAGGAAAAAGATGCAAGGGACATTGAAATTCCGAATATTAGATGGGAGGTTTTCGAGTTGATGATGAGGTTTGTTGAGATGTAAAGTTCAGTTTCATGAAAAATACTCTTGTAGTGAACAATTATTTAACTTGTTTCTGTTTTCTACAGATTCATTTACACAGGTTCAGTAGATGTTACATTAATTATTGCACAGGATCTCCTCAGGGCTGCTGATCAGTATCTCTTGGAGGGGCTTAAGCGACTGTGCGAGTATACCATAGCAGGGGTGAGCTATGAAGGGTTTTTTTTGTGCAATCTTGTACTGCTTTCAGTTGAAAGCTGATGTCTGATAAACATTCTATGTTTGCTCAAGGATATAACATTGGAAAACATTGGAAGCATGTATGAACTTTCAGAAGCTTTCCATGCTATTTCATTGAGGCACAGATGCATTTTGTTCATTTTGGAGCAGTTTGATAAATTGAGTGATAAGCCCAGGTTCGTTGCCTTAACCTGTGTACTTACTACTTGCTCTCGCAAAAAGACCATTTGGCAATGAACTGAACAATATAAATATTTGCTTCTAATTCCACTGGAAAAAGATAGGAAAAAGAGTTCTAATCTGAGATCACATGACGCCATAACCTAAAATCAAGGGGGAAAATATTTCTACTGCAGGAAAGAAAATTTACAAAAATTAAGTTGTTCTTGTGTCTATCCTTGGAAACAATATTGCATGCTTTTCACGTAGAAGGATCTCTTTACTTGCTAATTTGATTGGAACTGTGTAATAGTTTTTCTAGAATCAAACACTTGTTCGTATGGGGTGTTCTATATTTATTTTTTATTTTTTTAAAAAAGACGGTTGGTTTCCAACTCTTTAACTGGTTCTTGACATTATTTCGTATGCTGAAATTTGCAGGCACTCTCAATTAATCCAGCACATAATACCCGAGATTCGCAATTACTTTGAAAAAGCACTCACCAACCCTCACCAACATAACTCGCGGCTGTAGATGGCTGGTCTGATTCTTCATATCTAACTAGATATTTTTGTACAGAAAGTGGTAGATGTTCTCATTTATTTCTAGCTATTCAAATGTTCTAATAGGTTGGTAAATAGGATGGCTCCTAAAATCCTAATCATCCCCGTTGCCAGAGTTATGTTGCAAATGCACTGGGAGTTTCCAAAATTAGTTCTGATGAGAATGTTGATGGAAACATGGCCCACTCCCAACGTTATTGTGTTCATGGATTGTGATGCTTATGTATTTCCCCCTCGGCATTAGCGAGAGATTCATCGGTTTGTGGACAATAGTAGTAGTTGTTGCTTGAGTTATTTACTTCGCAAACGAAATAGTGGAAAAGTCTAGAATCCTTCTTCGAAGCGCTTGGTTACTGCTAGTGTTTTTTATTTAAAAATATATTAAAATAATATTTTTTTATTTTTTAAAAATTATTTTTGAAATTAACGTATTAAAATATTTAAAAATTATTAATTTAAAATAAAAAAATAAAAAATTTTCAAACAGAACTAAAAGGTGACTTTCAATGTGAACTGTATGTCCGGTGGCGGACTGGGAGAAGTCCAATCAGTTTTAGCGGTTCAAATTTACTCTCGATCTCTAGAAATTTGTGCCCCATATTTCTCGAAACCTCCTCTTGACCCTTCGTGTAAAACCACTACTTACTCTTTCAGGGTGTTGTGATTTTTTGAAGAGCAAACTCGTCCTTTAGTCAGCTATAGGTAAATGCCTATGATATTTTCATAATATCCTTTTATTATATTTCTTACTTGATAAAAAAAATCATTATATTATGTTTTTAATATGCAATTTTATAATTTTAATATACTATTTTCAATTTTTAAATAAAAAATGATGTGATTGTCTATTTTTTAAATTGAACGATTAAATTGTACTTGACTACTTGTTACCCATGTAGTTCTTCGAAGGCTAAAGGTCAAAAACATAATAAGAGATTTTTTTAAAAAAAACTTGTTTACATAATTATAAAGGTTTGGGATCTAACAGAATCTGACTCTACGAGGGATGTTTTTGTCTTGATAGGCAAATGAGGATAGAGAAGAGGCACATACCTCCTATCTCGTGAAATTTTCAAATCTAATTTTTATATATATATATATATATATATATTATTTTTATCTTTCTTCTTGTATATATATCTAAAATAATTGATTTCTTACAGAAAATCATGTTTAACCATGTACAAGATTTATTGTCAAATTCAATATTTATATACACTTCATATTCTAATATTAATTATTCTAATCATGTTTAACAAGTGGTTTTATGAAAATAGGTTTCTAACGGGGTTTTTACTGAGCCTTCCCATCCTAGCCCACAAAATTAGTATTTCAGCCACCTTAAGGCCCAAATATCTTTTGCTTGTCTGGAATTTCGTGGGCAATTAATGGGCCACCCTCCCACCCTATTTTCATAAAACCCATCAGAACCGTCCAATCAGACCAGAAACCTATTCCTACCCTCCACGTCATCAACTCAAAAACCCTAACACTCCTCTCCTTATATTCCTGCGTTTTTTTTGTCTGCCCACACTCCCCCACCTCACCTTGTGAGTTTTTAAGCGCTCGGCAGCAACCAAACCCCGAGAAGAAAACCCTAGCCAACCAACCATGGCGGCGCCGACGGAGTCCGTGCAGTGCTTCGGAAGGAAGAAAACAGCAGTCGCAGTCACCCATTGCAAGCGCGGTCGCGGCCTGATCAAGATCAACGGCTGCCCAATCGAGCTTGTTGAGCCTGAAATCCTCCGATTCAAGGCCTATGAACCAATCCTTCTCTTAGGACGACAGCGTTTTGCTGGAGTGGACATGAGGATCCGTGTCAAGGGTGGAGGACACACGTCTCAGATCTATGCGATCAGGCAGAGCATTGCGAAGGCACTTGTGGCGTTTTACCAGAAGTACGTGGATGAGCAGAGCAAGAAGGAGATAAAGGACATTTTAGTGAGGTATGATAGAACTTTGCTGGTTGCTGATCCTAGAAGGTGCGAGACTAAGAAGTTTGGTGGACGTGGCGCCAGAGCTAGATTCCAGAAATCTTACCGTTGAACAAACCTTTTTTTTTGTTGGACTAATCGTTTTCTTTCGGTTATGTTATGCTTATGTATTTTGTTTCAAGTTTGTTGGGTTTTAGGGAAGGGTTATTATGATTACTAGTATTACTGCTATGGATTTTCTCAAGTTTTGTCGTGGATTTTGATGGCATATGAATTTCCTTTTCGTGGAATTGCAATTGTTATTTTTTAACTTGGTTTTTCTTCTAATTAACTGTATGTGTGTTTTAGTTGCGATTTGCATTTTGAATTGTGCTTGTTATTGAGTTGAAGTTGAGTTTAGGTACCTTGAAACTAAAACTTTGTATGTATTATACAGGAACTTATACCATCTTGGGCTGCCTATAAAAGGACAATGGGTACTTGCATTAATATGGTCCTAGTTCTTTAGGGCAAATGGTGCCTTTTTTAGGTCGCATTTGTAAATGAACTCTTATTAACATGGATGTTTTTAGTTATAGCAGATTTACAATGGGGACTGGTAGAGGGTATGCCCTCAGTGGTGGTAGTGCATTAAACATGTGGGTGAGGACAAATCTGCCTGGGGAATGTTGGTTTAGGGTGCATGCATAGCATAGGTCAGGAACATGATGTTTGATGTATATAGAGTTATCACTTGGATAATCTATTTCGTTGATGGTGATTATTGCTTATGAAGACTCAGTTTTATTCTCCAGTTAATGCTGGATTTCTGTTATATGGAGGTGTCAATGCCTATTCATACGTGGATCATTCTTGCATTAGGTAACCCTTTCTGCCTTTTTTTCCCGTGCTTTAATTAGCTTAGTTATGTGAAGTGAAGGAGCCATACAGGCGGACTGATATTGTGGCTGGGGATCAGTCACCAAATATCACACTTTAGTGTGAATCCAGTTGGAGAAATGAAAGAAAAAAGAAACAGCTGGTGGGATGTTCCAATCCAATCTGCCATCTGGTGGGATTGTAAATAGTTAGGTCATCAGAAGTTTTCATTCTTGTACTTTAGAGCTTTCTTTTGCCTAGGGTTTTGACATTCCATTTCTTTCAAGCATGATATTTTCTTAGAAAATAAGCCTCTGTTCATCCTTTGCTGTCTCGTTAGTTATTGCAATAATGTTGTTTCATTACACTCCCTGATATTTATGAATGGTATTGCTCTTGCAACTGGAGCTATCTTTGAATTGTATAGAGCTGATTGGGGGATTCTTTTGCGTGGTGGGAATGTTCGGCGCTTCACTTCTAAGTTTTGTCACCTGGAACGTGGAGCATGTGGCTTTATCTTTGGTCCCGTAGCTGAGAACTGCTTCATATGATTGTTGTGACCTAGCTTGCTGCATGGTATTAATGTCATCAAGACTAAATCGTCATGAATAGGAGTTTACAGGATGATATTGCTATCCAAAATGTTATCTTCAAACCTCTAGTGACTTGAGCAAGAACCTTTTGTTTGTCCGAGCTTTACATGTTCCCCTTTTTAAGGGCCAAGCTTTTTAGTTTTGCAGCCACAATTGACCTTATCAAACAATACTATCAGCACTTTTTGGGATAATGGTCTCAATGAGCATTCTTGTTAATCGTGTTAAGTGGTAAAAAAAATATTTATTTTTAAATTGGGCATACATGTCGTACTGGATCGAACGCTGATCCTTCCGACTGCGTGACAATATGAGAAGGCAAACTAGTAGCTCCTTGTTTGTTTGGAATGCTCTGTGATCGTCATAATGCGCAGATGCTAGAAATAAGAAGAGCAATGCCGAGAGTTATAACGCAAGTCAAGCTTGGTGAAACTCGCTCCAAGCCCCCATTCGATCGACAACGGGCATACTATTATCATGTGATTGACTTGCAATAGGCTAATCGCTCTTTGTTGGCGTTCACGGTTCTGTTGAGCCATCTTTTACAGAGACGAGTTAGATGTAGAAATGCTCTGGTTAACTCTGGTTGTGGAGCCATTGAGGCAGATTGCCTGTTTGGTGGTTCCCCTTGATTGATGAGAGAGAATAAACGGTTAGATTTCATGAATCAGGTGTCTTGATCAGGTTAAACAAGTGTGGAAAAGGCCAACCGGCATCTATGATCATGCCATTCGGGTTAGATTTAGATTCATCCATGGCTTTTGCTATGAGCTACAGCCTACATGCTGCGCTGGAACCAGGCTACTATAATTTTTTGACTTGTATTAACCATCAGATCTAAGCATGGACCACTGCTGACTTGAAGTCCGTTATGGAGTTTTGTAGATTGTAGAATAAACATGCAACCTTGTTCATCACGGTGCTCTGGTTAGCCTTACCAGGATAGAGGGCCTATCTGACAGCAAACCAGGTATTTCTATAACACGGGAGCATTTTTATACAGTATCATACCATTGCTTGTGAGAGGAAAAAAGAAAAAGAAAAAAGAGGGAGTCGTTCGTCTCCTTTCAATTTCAGTCCTAGACCAGATGTGAGATTTCTATGGGCATCCTGCCTAACAACAAATATTGAGCCTTTCACTCACAGGCAAACTTCCCTCTTGGTCACTCAAAGAATAAATGTAAGATTAAATATGAAGAAAAGTGTCAAAAGAAATTGCAGTTGCCACCATCTGATTTCGATTATCCAAGCATGAATGGGTGTATTACAACAAACCTATTTCAGAGGTCTTACAATTCGGTTTTTGAATTTAACAAAACAAACTTACTTCAAAAAAGCAAAAGGATGGCAAGCATCACAAGCCCACGATCCTAGAATTTAAGTAAAAATAAAATAATGGAATCAAAATCAATCTTTCAGCCCAAATCTAACTCAAAGTCAGGCCCAAGAAAAAATATAATTCTGAAAAAACCTAGGCATTCGTTTTTGTATTTTGCAATGTTATTATGCTGTAGCAATTTCTGGACCCGAAAGGTTAGGTTCATTTTAAGTTTGCGGGATAGGAAATTGAGTTTAAGTGAATAATGTAGCAAGAAAAGGGATAATATCATCTCTTCATAAATAAATAATGAAAATGTCTAAAAGTTCTGATATTTTTAAGCTGTCTGGTATTTCTGTTGTGTAAAAAGAAAGGACTTTTGTTTTTTGCAGATAAAATGGAATTCTGGAGGAAGGACTTTAATGCAATTATTTCTGTTGATCTAATATATTAATGTTACAGGAAGGAACTGTCTGACCTTGATTGCATTACAATTTCTGTAGTCAGAGTTTGGAGATGATTTATGTGTCACGCGACTCTCATTATGTTTATGATCTAATGAATTTTTGGTCCTTTTTTTCAGATCAAATTAGCCTTAGCATTTTGGTAGATTTTAGATGCTTACCACTTTTTTTTTAGACTCTTGTTTAGAATGAAATAAAACTTTCGGATATACTTTCTTTATACAATGTCTGGTTCCATAGTCAATATTATCTGGGGTTTGTTCTTTCTTTTTACCTCTATATTGGATGGTTGAGTATTTTCTAACCTTAGTTTTATGAATACGCTTTTGTTCATTGTTAAGAATATTTCAACCCCTTTTTATTTTTCTTTCTTTTCCATTTTGCTTGTTCGAAAAGATGGAAAGGCTTGTCATTAAATGCTGATGCTGCAGTCTTCATCCGCAGGTTTGTCTGCAATGGATGCCACTGAATGAATTGAATTCACAACGCCGACTGTTTTCAATAAAACTGTGGCCCCCCAATCAAATCACAAGTCAAATGCTTCTTGTATCAATTTTCACCCAGAAGTATGGCAGTCTGAGCAAAGAGGAGGCTGAGGAAAATGCAAAACGAGTTGAAGATGTTGTTTTTGCTACTGCAAATGAGCACTATGAAAAGGAGCCGGATGGTGATGGAAGTTCTGCAGTACAGCTTTATGCCAAGGAATGCAGCAAGCTAATTTTGGAAGTTCTCAAAAGAGGCCCTACAATTAGGGATGAAAAGGAAGTTTTGGCATCTGACAAAGTTAGTGCACCCCGTGACACTGTTTTTGATATATCTAAAGGTGCGCGATCCTTTATTGAGGTGAAGGAGGCTGAGGAAATACTTAAGCCATTAAAGGAGCCAGGAAATTGTTACACTAAAATAAGCTTTAGCAATAGAAGCTTTGGTCCGGAAGGAGCCCGTGTTGCTGAACCCATTCTGGCCTCCATCAAGGATCAGTTGAAGGAAGTTGATTTGTCAGATTTTATTGCTGGAAGACCAGAGGCAGAAGCATTCGAAGTTATGAATATATTCTCTCCACTGCCCTGGAAGGTAGCATTCTCAAGTCTTTGAACCTTTCGAATAATGCCTTGGGTGAGAAGGGTGTTAGGGCTTTGGGGCACTCATCAGATCTCAGAGTTGCTTAGAGGAGCTGTACTTAATGAATGATGGCATCTCAGAGGAAGCAGCAGAAGCAGTTTGTGAATTAATTCCTTCCACTGAGAAGCTTAGGGTTCTTCAATTTCATAACAATATGACTGGAGACAAAGGAGCACTTGCCATCTTTAGGCTTGTGTAATGCTCTCCCTTACCGGAAGATTTTCGATGTTCCTCTACAAGGGTAGGCTGTGAAGGAGGAATTGCCTTATCAAAAGCACTCGAGACTTGCACCCATTTGAAGAAGCATGATTTGCGAGACAACATGTTTGGAAAAGAAGCAGGAGTTGCTCTGAGTAAAGCTCTTTCCAAATATGCTGGTTTGACAGAAGTTTATCTGAGCTATCTTAATTTGGAAGATGAAGGTGCCATGTCCATAGCTAGTGCTCTCAAGGAATCAGCTCCTTCACCGGAAGTCCTGGATATGGCTGGAAATGACATAACAGCTGAAGCTGCTCCTATTGTAGCTGCTTGTATAGCAGAAAAGCAGCATCTTACGAAGTTGAACTTGGCTGAAAATGAACTATGGATGAAGGTACTATCCAGATCAGTAAGGTCTTGGAAGAAAGCCATCTGCAGTTGAAGGAAGTTGATATGAGCAACAATTCTTTAGGAAGATCTAGGGCTCGAGTCTTGGCAAAGGTACCGGTGCAGAAGCCTGAGTTTAAATATTTGAATATCAATGGTAATTTTATCTCTGATGAAGGCATTGATGAGGTGAATGAATTGTTTGAGAAATTCCCTGATAGGCTTGGATCCGTCGATGAGAATGATCCTGAAGGAGGTGGCGATGAAGAGGAGTCTGGAGAGGGTGAAGATGATGAGCATGAGTTGGAACGGAAACTGGAGAATCTTGAAGCTAACAAGGATGAATAAAACTCTGCTTTATTGGAGTCTTTGGCACGTATTGATGATGGAGACAGTGACAGCATTTTGGATTGACTGTTCTCTTAAATTCGTAGCAAGCATAACCATGAAAGTGGCTGGGCTGGGCGGGGCTTCAAATTAAAGCATAATTGATTCCGTAGCTTAGGTTTAGTGAGATCTACCCCTTTTTCTGTATCATCGTATCGTCACATTTTGCATTTCAGGGGCGTCCAGAGTACAGAGACCGTTTGGAAACGTAGGTTTACTTGTAATTTTAAAAATATTAATTTTTTTTTGTTAAAAATTATTTTATATATATATATTTAAACGTTTTGATGCGTTGATCTTAAAAATAATTTTTAAAAAATAAAAAAAAATATTACTTTAATATATTTCGACATGAAAATCATTTTAAAAAATATATACAACCACAATGCTAAACAGACTTAACTGATTAAAATGGGACAATGTTTCGATGCAATGGGTGTCTTTGAAATAGTGATTGAGATTTTTTTAAAATATTTTTTTGTTTTAAGATGTATTAAAAAAGTATTTTATTTTTATTTTTAAAATTTTATTTTTGATATTTTTAAATTAAAACAATTAAAAAATACAAAAAAATATTAATTTAAAATAAAAAAATAAAAAGAAAAACAAAATAATGGTTCAACTGTTGTGTCAAACATGCTCGCAAGCTTAGACTTTCCAATTGCCTTCCAGGGTGCTATTCTTTATTGGGTATTTTTAGGATGTCAAGTTTCAGATATTATCGAGAAAGTTATTTTTTATTTGAAAAAATATATTAAAATAATATATTTTTATTTTTTAATATTAATAAATTAAAAAAACTAATTTAAAAAAAAAATTCAAGTTTTAACAAAAAAAAAAAAAAAAAACAGATTAAACCTCAACTCCAAAGAATCTTGCCATTTTTTTTTTCCTCCAGTTTTCTTTGTTTTCATAAAAAATTATAGGTAAACCTCAAAAATAGATACACTCAACTTTATCATTAAACAATTTTTTGTATCAATCTTATCTGGAACTTATAAAAAAAATGAACGACTTGCATCTATTTTTAAAAGTTTTCATCTATATTTCCATCTCAACTATATATTTTTTTTAATATAAAAAAACAAACGATATAATTTTATACGAGTTATTCTGACAGTAGAAATCTCTAGAGTTAAAATATCATGATGATAAAACTAACATAAAAAATAGTTTTAGGTGTAAAATTGAAACTACCCAATAGTTTGGAGGTATATTTGAGATTTACCCAAAATTTAATATCTTCCCTCACATGATGGATGAACTCCAGATACCCCAGGCCAAAACCTCATTTCCACATGAAAACAATCTTGAAAACCATAAATAATAAGAATAAAAGTGCATGTCATAAATCAGGGAACATCACATTAGTGCTAATATGTTACAGGTGCCAATGAATAGGAGTGGTCATTTACCCATGCAGACATCTAGATTCACCACCCGACCACCACCTTATGTATGCTGTTGAAAATGATGATGATGATGATGATGAGAGGTGCTATTCATAAATTGGGAAAATGCTGCATCGGCTGCTTACGTTTGAGCGAAGTTATAAATGCTAGAATCAACAGAGATGAAGCATCGGAGCAAGTACTGGAAGCAACTAATTTAAAGGAGGCAACGTCAAACGACACCAGCAACAGCACCCAACCAAAGCCTGGTGCAATGGAGCAGCAACCCAAGACCTGGGGATGCTTCTGGACCATCTCATCACAAAAATGTGACGACATTTTGCTCAATTACATCAAGCCCACCCATTTCCTTTTACGTTGGAATTCTGCCCTCTGGAGTCCGATGACGAACTTGGAAAAACATAACTGGATCTCTTCTTCTTGTAAGTATTCCATGTAAATATTTGCCTGTTCCAACCACTTACCCCGACACCTTGTTCAGGTTTTTCTAAAACCTGATAGTCTGTTTTTTCAGTGACTGCCTCGTCAGACTGGGGTCTTTTCAGGGCTGAAGCATAGGTATCCTCGCTTGTGCCCTCACTTACCACGGGCATGTTATCATTCCTCATTTCCAGAACCTTTTTCTCCGTTCCTGCACTATTATTGGCAGTATCATTAACTTCAGACTGAGTATGTTCTTGTTTCTTTCCTTTACTTGATAATTTGGATATGTCTTGTCCATTTTCAACAGCCTTCATCCACTGTAAATCACTTAATGTGTCACCGTATGTCACCTCCTTTCTTCTCCGCTTTCCCAAGACACCAGTACTATTCTGCTCAAAACCTTTGGCCTTATCTTCCTTGCTATCAGGTGCTTGATATGCCCATTCAGGTACCTCATGCTCTTCCATGAGACGAGATCTGTAATCCTCCTGTTTTCTTCTTTCCTTGTCCATCTCCTCAAAAATCCGGAACTCTTCTTGAGAACGGGCCGCAAGGCGGTTGATCTCTCTCTCACTTGGCACATCTGTTCCAAGTGAGCTAGTTCCTCTACGCATGATGCCCTGTAACATTTCTCTTCTGTCCTGAGCTGCACAAGCAAAGACATGCCACGTTAATGCATTGCTTAATCCATACAAAAAAGGTGAAAAAAGCGTGGCAGAAATCTAGTCCAACCCTTGACAATTCCAAGTCTGAATTTATAAGAAGATTTCTGTTGAAAAGAAAAGGATGCAAGTGACCAATTCCATTATCGTTGGAGGATAACTTGACACTGTGGAATTGGAAAGATGACTAGACCAAAGGTTCCTATGATACAGTCCATCAATATCTGAAATCATGACTGTCAAACAGCTAAAGAATATAGAAACACTGCCAGCCAACATACAGACTCGATGCTTTACCCTATTCAGTAGTCGCAGAAGGTCCAAGAGATGTCCCGACCAGTGCCCTCATCCCTTGTCATTTGCTCAATTATCACTGTCATTAGTGGTTTTCACGCAAGTGTAAACATGTTTGATGCTACAATTTTTTAGATGAAATCAATGATGACAAGTCTATAAAAAATACTAAAGCATATATGATCCCCAGTTGTCAGAGCAAAAAATTATGAAAATTACCCTGCAGACTGCAGCAGTAACATCTTGCCAGTAAGAGCATACATGGCCCAAGTTGGAGCAATAGCAAAAAAAAGAATAACAAAACATTGCCTCCTTTACTATATGGATACTCTGTAGCTAAATGCATGGAATCTAGATGGATATACCTGTGGATGTAGTATTAAAAAGTCCAGCCTGGATGACCTTGGCGTCAATGCCCTTCTTCTGTTTTGCACGCTCCAAGATTACCTCTTCAACCGATCCAACACTAACCAAAACAAAAACCCTGACTTCCTTCTTTTGTCCAATACGATGTGCACGATCCTCTGCCTGCTGGTCCATTTGGGGGTTCCAATCACTATCAAAAATTATCACAGTATCTGCTGTTTGTAAATTCAAACCAAGACCTCCAGCACGAGTGCTCAAAAGGAACATGAAGTAAGGAGAGTCTGGAGCATTGAATTTCTTTAGTAAAGTTCCTCTTTCCTCAGTTTTTGTTGAGCCATCAAGTCTAAGATACTTGTAATCATGAAGTTGCAAGTAAATTTCAAGAATATCCATAAGACGAGTCATTTGTGAAAAAAGCAGGACCCTATGATCAGTTGCATGGAGTTTTGGGAGTAAGCGGTCAAGTAGCTCAAACTTCCCTGATGCTCTCATGATTTCATCCTTCCTCCACATATTATACTCCCCAACAAAAAGATACGGGTGGTTGCAGCACTTCCTGAGCTGCATCGTAAGGTTCTGTAGACTCTTTGATTTTCCCGATCCTGTAAATTGATCTTTTCTCAATAAGTTTCAAGTTTTTGCACTTTCAGTGAGTATTTCACAAGATTGATAAATAACCCTAAGCATTCAATCATGAGGTCATACACAAAGCAAAAACAACAATCGTTACATTTAATAGAGAGAGAAAAAGAGCAAGTATAGGAGGTAGATATATATAGGAAAAAATGACACTAGAGTTCTCTATAGAAAGTGGTAGATGATTGGTGCTAACAAATGCACAAGTGGTCAAGCTATTTAACAGAAAAATTCAGTGGTAGCTAATGAGTATTTCAAATGAGTACGCTCAAAGAGATGAAAAAAAGGGAAGGGAAGGGGTAGGAAGAGCCAAAAAAACAGCAGCTTTCCAAAAGCAGGAAACATATATCCCAGGAAATGCCATACAATGAAAGCAGATAATGACAAAAATTCAAAGCACCCGCAAATAAAGACCGTTAAAAAACACAGGAAAAATGAAGACATATTGGATGTAGGAGCAGAAACGACAAACCATTTTGCAGCCCAACCCTGCCCATCTCCGTAACTTGTTGGTAATATACTTTCTGCCATGCTGACAAATCACATTTTAGTATAACCTGAGATTTCCCAGGAAGATATTTCTCCACCTCATCTTTTTTCCTCCTCAAAATGAATGGCCTTATAACCTGAGAATCATGCAAATGAATCAGGGTAAAGGTTCAAGAAGATTTCAGAAAAAAATGAAATTTCAAGGACACCTACATTATGCAAACGACGAATGATCAATAGTTGTTCTTCATCGGTAAGAGAAACTTCACCCCGATCAGCAAAGGGAGCATTAAACCACTCTTCAAATTTGTCCTCGGAATTAAAAATATGTGGGAGGAGAAAATTAAGCAAGGACCACAGTTCCTGCAAGCTGTTCTGTATTGGAGTCCCAGTCAATAGAAGTCTGCGCTTAAGCTGATAGCTGCATGCAGGTTAAAATTCAATTAGAAAAGCCTTTGAAGTGTCTTATATAACCATGTCCAAAGTACTATTTGATTCCATGAATTGATTCCATGAAAACTGAGGACATAACAAATCTTTACAACTTTTCAACAGTAGATAGCAACCACCTCAGTACACATTGCAAAGTATCATGCTAGTGCACCAGATAATCATGATTTGATCTTATCAGGTGAAAAGGATGATAAAAGAAGTAGTGTTCATTTGCTTTCATGAAAAAGAACTTCACTGTGTAGCAACAGAAAAAGAATAATCCAAATAAGTATCCTATTGTTGCCTGCTGATCCAAACTTCAGTGGAGACAAAAAAATGTAGGAAAGAAATGAACATAAAAAGAGATTCAGCTAAGAAATTAAAAGACCAAAAATAGAGTTCATGGAGACAAAAAATGAGACAGGAAAGCACACATGGAGCACAATACCCTGCAATATTCAGCTATACAATTAAAAGACCAAAAATAGAGCTCATGGAGACAAGAAATGAGACAGGAAAGTACACATGTAGCACAATACCCTGCAATAGTCTTTGCCAGAGCACACTCATGATTCTTTAATCGATGCCCTTCATCAACAATCATGTATTGCCAGTGAATTTTTTTCAAAAAAGCTTTATCTCTCATGATTAGATCATAATGTGTGATCAACACCTGCAAGTTCCCCTCTCTTGATAACTGTTCCCTTATGGACTTTCTCTCTTCGAGACGTCCATCATAAAGAAAAGCTTTAATCCTGGACAAAGAAGCAAATACATGAGCAATTTCAAATCAAATGCTACTTGAGCATGCATACTCGCACACACAAGCACCCTGAAATTAAATGTATTCGCATACTCATTCTCCTCAATCCATGTCGAGAATTCATTGACCCAATTTGGTAGCACAGCCTTTGGAGCAACTATCAAGTGTGGCCCGCAGATACCCTTTGTCTCCTTAAGATATGCTATTAACGAAATTGTTTGTATTGTTTTCCCCAACCCCATCTCGTCGGCTAAAATTCCATTTAAATTGTTGTTGAACAAAGACAGCATCCACTGAAGTCCTTCTAACTGGTATGGTCTTAATTGTCCACCTTTAAGTATGGATGGCTGCTCAGTTACCTGCATTACAATGTACAATTACTTAGATTCTCTGATTAAGAGTAGTATGAACAACAAAAGTTGCATGGAATCACAATCACCATTCTGCAACCAGAAAGATTTACATAAGTTAAACAGCACCAAGAATCACTGCTCAATATAAGCCACATTGGAGATCATGCAGCAATGGGAAAATATACTGTCTATTTGGACTTGCATTCCATTTTGGCAGTTCAAGAATTTTTCTCTCTATAAATCCCAAAAAGAGTTCAGCAAGGTTGACGCTTCACATGGTCTCATATGCTGAATCCTTGGGTTAAATTATTTTGTTATTTAGAGTCTTATTCTATGGATGATGGGTGAGCAGAAACAAAATATTGCAGTATCAAAGAAAAACAGGTGTAACTGGCAGTTTAGTTAAGATTACAATCTAATAGGAACTTTGAGTGGTATGTTTTTTTTCTTTGATTCTAAGTTGATCAGCAGCTTCGTTAGAATTTTCTGATTCAGGAATCCAAATTCTAGAAAGACAAAGAGGCTAAGGATATAAATAACAACAATAGTGGAATCCTAACACTAAGTTTATTGGGAGAAATGAAATCGCATTTTTTATCTTCATCTCCTCTAATTTTCATGAAAAATAAGAGAAAAAAAGAGGGGATGTGCGATATCTGATCCATTGCTTATCTTCATCTCCTCTGATCTCCATTAAAAATAAGAGAAAAAAATATTTAACCATATTAATCTGTGAAAACTAGAAAAAACCAGGAATGTCTGTACTAAAAGAGCCAACAAGTGTGTAACTAGCAGGTGGGAATGACACTGACAACTTGGTCAAAATCTGCTTGTGGCAGGGACAAGACAGGACAATTTATTAGAGGTGAGAGGGTTAGCTCCCTTTGTATAGTCCAAGGCATGATGGATCTCCCAAAGAACAAAAAATAAAAAAACTGTTTAAGAAAACAAGTTTCACTTGAGCAGACATTTTTTCTTTCCCAGTTTTCCAGAAAATTGGAGAGCTATAAAATCTAGTTTCAAACATAAAGGTTCACCTCTAGCCAATAAGCACATTTTGTAGCAGTTTTTATTTGTCTTCTTGGAAAATTGAATAACTTTCCACAGGTAAACACAACCAAGTGTTATGGTTTGCAACTAGATGCAAACTTGCCTAATGTGATATCATTCCTCTAAGTTCTCTTGTTTTCTAAGGTTTGTTGTCCCTTCCTCCACTCTCTCTCTCCAAATTCTGATGCTAAACTTACCAAGTATTTTTCATGGCAGACGCCCTCCAAATTCCTCCTTCACTGCTCTAATCACCTCCAAACTTATCCCATCATCACTCCAACATGAAAGCCATATTATTCCGACTCTTTGTACATTAATTAACCTCTTAAATGAAACCCCAAAACTCACTATTTAGCTGCTTTCAAAAGAAAGCCTTCATTAATCTCTTCCAATCAACCTTTAGCCACCAGACAATTTCAGCAACTGACAAAAAAATTTCCATGTGCCACATCAAATGACAGCTCCTAAATCCCCAGTTCAACAACCACAACCCGTTACAAAATGAAGCAGGGCAAATTCCAATAACCTGCCCAACATCTGCAGCATAGGACCCGCACTATCTTCACGCCCTCAAACTAGAAAACAGTTAGCTTTTGATGCTGAAACCAGCCAATTAACTGTGCTTTCATCTATTGACCATATTACCTATACACCAAAAGAAATAACAAACTGAAACAGTCCATGCAAAAAAACTCAACTATATATCCATCTCAAATAAATGTGGGAAGGGCGACACTGAAGACCATACTCACTCAAGCAAGATGAACATAATCTTTTGCATGAGACAGCCTCCAATTCCATGTGCTTGGATTCAAAAGCCAAGACTGGTGGCCAAACACAGCTTAGGGTAATTGCTATAAGGAACTGGTAAGTAGACAGTTTGATACTTGAGCATTCACTTGCGAGCACCGATTAACTCTAATCTAGTCATTCCCACAAGTGTATGGAAATCTAAACACCATGCCAACTAGCTTACACATTGCAGGAGAAACACAAAATGATTGAAATTTAAACCATGGAAATCAAATACAAGATCTGCATAGGAAAATCTGGAGATAAAATTACACAGAGAATAAAGATTTACTATTTACCTTCTCCTGAATTGAATGAATAGCTGAGTTATACTGTCGCTGGCCTTCAAGCAAATCACCACTATCATCATTAATATCAGAATCAATGATTTCATCTTCCTCGGGACATGTATCAAGTGGACTTTCATTCCTTGAAGCATCCAACTCAGGCGAATCAGCTTCTAAGTCTTTTAAAGGTTCAATACCATCAGAATGTTTTGCATCTTTTTGGCGCTGGACTGCAGCTCCCAAGTTAACAAGTAGTTTATTTGTTTCTTCAAGAAGCATTGTAAGTCGTTCATTCTTGCTCTCCTTTACCATTCTCATGTAAGCTTCTTGATCATCAGCCTTCAGGGCTTGGAGCCTCAGTTTCTCTGCCCGAGTAGCCCGCTGCCTCTGCCTTCCATGCCATGCCTGTCAAAATATGATAACATTAGGTGTATTCACTAATCATATGCAATACTAAGAAAAGTAGTAATCAGTCGAACTGATAAATAACCAACAGATCTCATCTTCCTGATTACAGAAGATAAAAAATGAAAGAGTTTCATAGGCTAAAGAGTGTCGTGGACTAGTTTCTTTCTAACATTCTGTAACTAGTCACAAGAAACAGATCCATCACTGAACTCAATTTAGCTGTACACAAAAATTTCAATGGCAAACAAGGCTTAATTTCATATTAATATCACCTAATAATGCTTTGAAGCTTTCCATCTAAACTTTTCTTTTCCTCTTCTCCTTTTCCCAAGGAAATGATATCCAATCCCCTCTCTCTCTTTAACTATGTGCTTCTGATACACTTAAACTCCATAGTTATCACTTCAGTTAATCATACAAATTCCATATAAAAAAGGTTTAGAAATCCCTCATCCATGCAAATGTCTAAGCTACTCAGATTCATATTAGCAGACAATACGAAGTAGCAAGATTGATAGACAGTAGAAAACCTGAATCCCATCATTCCTTTGCTTCCTCCTTTTAAGAGTAGCCTGAACTTGCAATTGGAACTCTCGGACTGCATTGAGTATTTCTGCAAAAAATTTTCTTTTTCTAGTCTCCACATGGTTCCTTTCTTCCTCTTCCAACCTTGACAGCCTCTGCAGTAGAGATTTTCACAAATCATCAGAGCATACAACAGAAAACAATACATTTGACAGCAAACAAATTTTGTTAGTTAACCAATTGAATTGTAAATCTTAATATCCAAAACTCATATATTTCATCTCAACTTACTATCATCTTCTGGAAAGAAAATTATATTTAGAGAGAGATAAAAGATACTTTAGTTGACAACATATTTCAACAATCAACAGCTAAGATTGTATATAGTACCAGTATTGAAGGGTCAGAACCTAGGTCCACACCATCAGGTTGTAGATTTCAACTTGGTTAATGAGAGAGAAGTGGGGCGCACTAACAGATGTTATATGCCATCTAGAATGCCCAGATTCCAAAATCCCCCAATTTGGAATATGAGAAAAGTTTCACAAAAAGAAAGAAAATGAACATGAGAAGAAAATAACCTCAGCATCTCGTTTCTTCCGGAATTGATCATCAGCTTCCATGGCAAAAGCATCTCCTATACCATATAATGGGCGAGGCAATCTCATAATACCCCAGTCAAAGAGTTGCTTGTCAGGAAACATACAATTCAAACGAAGCCAGTACTCTGAACTCACTTCAGATCGAACTTTGCTCTGCAACTCTGCTAGCTGCCAGAAAAAAAGTCCTTGCCCACAAGGACAAAACAGGCGTCATCCCTCAATTTCCAAATAAAACAATGAACAGAACCCATCTATCACCATGAATCCAAAAGCCCCTTCAGCAACATATCTAAGAAATAAAACTATAAGATTCTACAATGAAACCAGTCAGCCAGCATTAATCTAATTTGGCTAAATTTAGCATTCCTTCACTGGATTCTAAAAGATATCAAAACCAAAAGATCAGCAATGAAGCTTTTCCTAAAATCTAATGGGGGAAAGCAGATTTATTCTAATTATAGATATTCAGTGGCTTCACCACCCAAGCAGACAAGTTTCTTGGAGAAGCATCAATCATATTGTTAGAACAACCAAAGTTTGCCTTACCTTCAATTTAGATTGAAGCTTTTACTTTATCAAGTACAAATACAAAAGCATGCACAAACTTCATAAAACTTTTCATACCAAATTTTAACAAATCAAACTTACCTTTAGTCCATGAAGTTCAAGTAAGCACTTCATCTGCAGGTCTTCACCTCTGGTTGAAGAAAGTTCTGATCCAAAACTTAAAATGCATCAATAAATCCTTCCCAAGGATTAATCTATAACGACCCAATCAACAAATAGGGTAAGTACACTATCACTATTATTAACAAATTACCAAAGTAATTACCAACGACAAAAGACATTAGGCCCAACTATCAGCAGGCATAGCAGCCAAGTTCTGTGAAAGAGGTATCTTAAACAAGTACCAACAACAATCCAAATCATGGGAACAAACAAGCGAACTAAATTAAAATTACCACATGAAGCATTTCATGAGTGAGAAAGTATAATGTGACGTCCTGAGATGTAAAGATTATGTAAAAGAGATAGCAACCTTCAAGTTCATTTATGCGATGCAGAATATGGCTTTGATATCGATTTTCCCTCAATTCTGCAAGAGCAAAACCCGACATGCAATTTTGCCTTTGCTTTGAAAGTGCATCCTCAAATTCAGTCATCAAATCACCTCTGATGGAAATCCCAGGATTACCCTGCTGTGTTATGTTAAATCCACATTCCAAAAGCTATATCAGAAACAACAAATTAACACATAAATTGCAGACTTCAATAGCAACATCGACTAAAAACAGCAAGAGAAATTAACAGGAAAATCTCCATTGCAAGGAAATTGATGTCTTGTTTCTCAATGTAAGAGATTGGTGTAAACTCTACAATACAAAGACCATCAGCAAATAAGGAACGGAAACAATCATTATTCAATTTGACCTGCCTTATAGGAAAGGGGGGGAAATGTAAAACACAAGGAAAAACAGAGAGAATTTATCTAAGTAAACCAAAACTGCTCCACATGTTATTCTTTAAACAAGGTAACACGACAATGAGACCATTATAGAAGAGAAAGAGAAGCCACAGAACTTTCCGACAATGGATGTGTATATGCTTAACATATACTGTCAGTTTAGACAGTCAATTACAGGACAGCAAACATACATATCTAGTCCAAAGATTAACAATGAGAAAACAAATCATAGCCATTAACCGCGAAGAAACCTAACCCCAGCAATCCTCTTCACTGCATAACTTAATTGACACTATCACAATCTTGTGGTTCAAGAGGAATACAATACTAATTAAAAAATCCATGAAATTTTCACACGTGCACCACGCAAAACAAAGATAACAAGAAACAATTTCACACGCGCAGAGAAGAAAACACAAAATTTACAGCACCCGCAATCCCCAACCAACCCTAACCTCGAAATTTTCCTCTTAAACAACATGCCCTAAAACCAAACTCTAAAATCCCCCTTCAGAAACCCCAAATTTCCAAACTTTTGACAGAAATTACCAAAAGGGTATCCCAATTGCCCCAGGAAGCACCCAAATTCACAAAATTAAACAAATCCCATGACCCAAGACCCCAGAAAATCAAAAGGGCATCTCAAAAACACGTACCAATCGGCTTTTATCTTGGGTCCCACCGTCAAAATCAGCGTTGCCGTCATCTGAATAGATTGAAGAGACGGTGTCGAAGAGATCAGAAGGGAGAGGGAGATCGCGAGAGACAAAATTGAGGGCAGAGATCAGAGACTTTGTCTTCTGAACATGGTCTTCTAGCGTGGAGGAGGTGGAGGCGGCTGGAGAGTCTTGTTGACGGTGGTGCTCAAGCTGAGGGACCATGGCGACTGGCGGGAACGATTTTAACGGTCCTTTGTTTTTATTTTTTAACGGTTTTTGTTTTTGAATTATCGCTGCTGTGCCTGTGTTTTGTGTTTAAGAAGGGGCGCAAACACACGCTTTACTCGCTCACTCTCTAATTTGGCAAAGACCACTCTTTCTTTCTTTTCTGTCTTCAGCGTTTTCTCTCGCTCCTCTCTTTTTGGGAGAGAGTAGGAGGACCGAGTTGCGCTTGGGGTTTACTGCTAGTGGTACTATTTCCCTTCTTTTATATTGTTCTGACCAAACACGCCTAAATATTTTTGTGACATTACAAAAATGCCCTTGTTAACTTATTTATATTGCTAATATGCCTCCATGCCTGCTTGTCTAATGCTATGTACGCTTGGGGTTTACTGCTACCGCTGAGTGCTTCCTACAAGTTTTTTAAAGTTTTATTTGTTTATAAATATATTAAAATAATTTTTTTATTTTATATTTAACATTAATTTATTAAAATGATTTAAAAATATAAAAAAATAAAAATTTTAAATAAAAAAAACAATCTAACCGTAATATGTATATCGTGTTTTAAATTACAGTTAAAAATTAAAAACATTATTTTTATTACTTTTTTATTTAAACCATAATGTAAAACGTGAATTATACCGCATAGACAAACGAATGAGATCTTTGCTTTGCCTGCTTTCCTGGTCTCTAATTTTTTAACCAAACATATTTTCTTTATCTAGTGCATGAATTGTATGGGAGGAGATCAGGAGCTCGATGCTCTCTCTTCTCTTTTTTTTTTTTAGGTTTGTGTTAATAAATACAACGAAGATAATTATCTAGAGTGGGTTTTTTACTATGGTATTGGACAAATGTTATTGTGGATTGTTATATTAAAATTACTATATTTATTTTTGTAGAAAAAATAGAAGTTTTAGTGTTGGGGGAAAATTTATGCATAAAAAATTATTAGAGGATATATTATTTCTTTCTAAATTTTTTAAATACTAAAATGTTTGCTTTCAAGATTAAAAAAATTTATAATTGTAGACTGAAGGTTTTTTTTTTCACAAGTTTTCTTTCCTGTAATTTCTCAATTAATAGAGAGCATTTTGATGTTTTTATTTCGGATAACAATTTTTTTATTCAAAAAAACTGTTGGAACGTGTTTAGTATGCGTTGTACCATTTAGACAGCCGGTGTGACATTTTATGGTGGCCAAACCTATTATTTTATCATGTCATTGGAAGTTTTATTGTGTCCTCTTCTAACTGGCATGGCGGGTGATAGTTAATGATCGGCGATTTATCATTGATGATCATTTTTTCCCTTTATTTATTTCTCATCTTGAAAAGTACATGTTTATCCTTTTTATTTTTTGTATTTCA
>Ga0325404_1001868_pt1 | contig 22342 bp, 5 predicted proteins | sample PopdelMetagenome_18_FD_205664 | JGI IMG/M metagenome (GOLD analysis project Ga0325404, IMG submission 205664) | Populus deltoides microbial communities from Bellville, Georgia, United States - Xylem-Control-R1 | ecosystem: Host-associated > Plants > Phyllosphere > Stem > Wood/Secondary xylem...
AACCATTCTCAAGATTATTTAATTTTGCCTTTAGTATCATTATCAAAAGGTGGTGTTGCTCTGTAATTGGTTCCTAAATCAGGAAAAAGTTTCCCCTCGCTATGCACCATTCCCTTCCCAACCCCACCAATAATAGAGGAGCCATAATTCAAAAAAAGACTTTGAAAAAAACATAAATTTTCGTCCAAGTAAGGATTGCTATGATCGACGAATGATCCCCCTTGCAAGGATATCGCAATATTTTTCTTCAAGCTAGCTATGTGACTGTTAAAGTTGCATTTTATTTGACTTCGATCTTACAACACAAAAAAGGCCCTCTCCTCTTTCCCCATCCAGTTCAAATCTCGATCGATCAATCCATGTATCATGAAACGGGTTAAAGTGTTCGTCACAAAGGCTAATTGATGGAATATATATCATGAGACAGAAGGGCCCATGGCTCTTTTCACTAATGCAAGCCAAACCCCACATAGCTTTTACAAGTATATAATAAAAATCGGTGATAATCATGTCATGAAAGGTCAAACTTTAAGCAAACACATTTTACAACAAGTCACTCACAGCTGGGGAGAATTGAGAGCCTAAGAGGATTTTGGTAGCTTCTTGCACTCAAAGCAATTAGACTTTCAAGCACCACACCCTCCCTCCCTCTAGCATTTCGTTTTCTACTCTCCCCTTTTAATTGAGAAGAAAGGAAATCGGTCTTTCTTCTCTTTCTCGAACACATTCAACAGTGTGGCTTGGTTGACATGGAGGGAGCGCCCCATTGAAAAGTCGTCCTCCTTTTTTTTTTATTTGGCCATTTTAGTTTTACAGAAAGGAACAATTGGAAGCTGCCAAATTCCCACCTAAAAAAACCTCATTCGAAATAACATTGCGTCTTCTTCCTTCAACTTTAGGGAGTTTTGGGAATCCTTAAGAATTACTAACAATTGAAAAGGCCGGCAGGGAGTAGAGGTGGTGCCTTTTTCCCCACTAGTGGTTGGAAATTTGGCTTTTTTTAAGCACGAATCTTTACACACAAGCAATTATTAACTTTTTATTAAGAGGACAAGGATGAGGAGAGAAGGAAAAAAAACACCGACGACTGAACCTTTTGGACACACATGTGAAAGAAACCCATGCCTACGTAAGACAGAACCTTTCATCAACAGAAGCAGCACTTTGAGTAGTGTCTAATTGGGTCTCAATTAATTAAACCATAAAGTTAGATTTTAAAACTTGTTTTTAAAAGTTAAGACATCCCAGCTTTCAAAGGGACCTACCAGATTAGTTTAATTAATCTTGTCGCAATTAGTGGATGGCAAAAGCTTAAGTAATCACTCTAGTAATTAAAGAAACGATTATAAAACCTTGGTCTGAGCATGCACGTTATGACCTTAAATCATTGGATAAAGGTTTTTAAAAACGAAACAACAAAGTCCATCATAATATATATATGCAGTACTAGCAGGCTCTTCAATCTCACTCATTATATTATCACTTGAGGATTTGTCACAGTGAAAAATCACATTTTTTTTTCCCAGTTGGGTGGACACACAAGTGAAATACAAGCATGCTTATCTTGTATCTTTTCAGCCAAATGAGTGATACCGAAGAATCATTGCTGTCCACCAAATGTCTGTGTGAGGCCCTCGTCGCAAAAAATATTATATATTATATATATATATATATATATGCCTTAAATCTCAATACAAAGCACAGCCCACTTTCAACTACAACCATAAATGCCTCTGTACGCACATTGTATCATCATCACCCATCCTCATCAAGTTTCAAGAAATTAAGAATATCAAGTGCCTGTCAGGGCTCCGAGAAAAAAACAAAGAAAGCACTTTTAGAAGGAGTGCTCATCCTTTTAATAAATGCCGGGGGGCAAACTTGCTATCTAGAATTCTATATCATACTAGCATATTTGAAGAGTTCTTGCATTGTTTAGTAGACTTAGTTCACACAAAAGATGGTTGACTGCAACTTGTACCTAAAAACATGAGACTTCCCTCCTAGCTTTTTAGCAGGAATTTGCCAAAGCACTGAGAGTGAGTAAGGAAAGTTAACATGTAAGTATCTTTGAGAAGATATGGGTGCGAGACAGACGCTGCCTTTGTTTTGAAGGATTTTCTACTTTTCAATGTTCAAAGTAATTTGCTTGCATTGGTTTATGTCAAAGAGAATAATTAATGTAGAGAGATCTGCTCTTGGTTGGACTGTCCTTTTCTTATTGGGTTTTTTTTTTTTAAAATAAAATTAGCAGCACAATAAACTTTAAAATTGAAGGGAATGACGCATTTAGCAAAATGATATAGTTTGATATTATTATGCTTCTAAAACCCAACATCCACTAAATATCTATTAAATATCGATCACCCTTTGAAAATCAACTTAAAATATCGCGCTTCATAAGCACGACATTAATAAAAATCTAAACGGATTGAACACACACCATTATCTCTCTTTCTCACAGAAAAAACCACCCTACCACCGCTTCTCTCCCAAAAAACCCCGCTAAACACTTAATTTTTCCTTTAAATCAACCAAAAATCAAACTAATCTTAGCCTCTAAGCATCTATTGAATTTTTTGTGTTGAAAATCCACTGTCCCTATGTTGCCACCATCGTTGCTACCGCCGCCCCAATCATTCTTGTAGTTCTATAAGCAGGTTATATTAGCAGGTTAAACATAATACATTGCTATCGATTTTTATTTGGTTTGGTATAAATCAAATAATTGTCGAGGTTGAATTTATGGTTCATGGTGAATTGAGGATCTGTTGAATCAATGATAAATTAATTAAAAATACATTCAATTAGAGTTTATTTGATATAGTCTATGAATATAAGTTGAATTAATGATGAATTAATTATATCAATTAATTATGTGTTGCGTTTAATTTATGTTAAGTTGCCAAATTATGGATTTTGTGTATATCGTTGGAATTGACTAATAATGTACTTAAATATGCACACATGTTCGTGCAATAGAGTATAAACATGGTTGAGTTATGACGAATTATAAGTTTCATTGAATTGTTGATAAGTTGATGAATTTAGTATTTTCTTGGAATTAAATTAATTTTCTATGAATTTGTATTTGAATTAATGCAATTGAGCATGGAAAATATCAATTAATAATGTATCATGAATTATGTTCATTTTTTGTTAAGTTTGATTTAACGTTAAATTTTGAGAATTTAATTGAATTTGCTATGAATTTTTTCAATTACGGTTGATGTAATGCAATTTAGTTATAATTATGTTAAATTGACTAAAATCTGATTTCTTTTTTTACAGAATATCTAATAACATAATTATATTATGCATTACAGTGACAATATTGTTCATGAAGTGAACGATAGTATCACATACAAGACGAGAGCAATTTGTTGTTAACTGGTAATTTAGGTATGTCGTATGAAAAATGAAAGAAATCATTTGTCAGGAACTTGGGTGAAATTATAATGATATTGATGTTGATATAACTTGAAGGTGTCAAATTGGTAAATAACAATATTATTATGTATTGATTATGTGTGATGATAGTTTTAAGACAATGATTGATTCTTTTATTTAAAATGGTTTGAACATGATGATATTGTATGTAAGTAGTTGAGCAAAATCTGTGTGTGTCCCAACTTCTGCTAGTCCTTCAAATTCAGATAGTAGAGGTAAAAATAGTTTATGTCGGATGATTTGCTGCAAATAATAGATGATATTATATATGACAATGCTTTTGCTCATCAACATAGATTTAACTATTCTGAGCCTAGTGACAATGAATATGATGTTGATAATGATAATGATGTTGATGATGAAATTATTCCTCTTGTTCCTGAATTTGGAGATGCTTTTGGGTCTAGTTTTATTGTTTCACATGATTGAGCACTTAGTCATAGACGTATGCCAGAAGAGTCTGATTTGGAGGTTGGTCAAATATATAGTAGTAAAAATAAATTGGTTAATGTTGTTAAATAGTGGCACATTGCATACTTCGTCGAGTACTGAGTCCAGCGATAGAACTCAACATTTGTTCAGTTATAATGTGTGCATGCACCAGAATGTAAGTGGTATCTATGTGGAGGAATATCAATAAGAGTGATGCTTTACACATCATTACTCGTAGGGGTAAAAATGATTATTACAACTGGTTAGGCTGGCATAATGCTTATGTAGCACAATGAGATGCACAGAGGAATAAGATATTTACAAAGACGCATCCTGTGATTATTGATAAAGAGTATAAGATTTGATACATGACTATAACACGACATATCATTACTCTAGATCCCGAGCAGGTTCCTCTACCTGGATATATGTAGTACGAGCAACATGCTCAGCGGATTCAACATCATGTAAGTAATAAAGTCTTTTTATGATTAATATATGTTTACCGTTGAGTTTATGTATTTGTCTTTTACTTTAACATTAATATTTTTAATAATATTAGGTTGGCTTCCTGCTATGGGATAGTCGAGAGGCCACATCTTATCTTCATAGTATTGACAAAGAAAGTGAAGTTTACACCATAACATCCATGTGGTTAAATGTTTGCCGCACTAGACTTGAAACCTTTAGAGAGAGGCTAAATCTTGATGATACCATGGCAGAGGTCGATGCCACTTGGGTAAGAGTGGGAGCTAGATCCGGTCGTGCTACTGATGAGCCTAGATCATCCAGTAGATGACGTAGACATAAATAGATAGATGAATTATGTTTATATATTTTGGGATTACTTGAATATTGTATTGTTGAATTATTTTATATTTATTTTTCATGTATATTATTGATTATGGAATATGAGAATATGTTGAGTTTAGATGGAATTTGTTGATTATGGTTATTATGGTTTTTTTTAAGCGGGACAAAATTTTAGGTATAGTTTCTATATAGAGGAAACTATGTTTAAATTTTGATAAAATTGTAAATCTTTTAACTCTCTAAAATCATAAAGTAAATAAAATTTTAAATTAACAAAAACTATGATTTTACATATGTTTTCAGGCTTAAAATACAAAAATGATCCAAAACCTTAGTGTAGCCAAAACGGCCAGTCCAACTATTTTATCAAATGTTCAACTGGTTTTCAAAATGGTTGTGAACCACGACATTTCAATAATATCGCAGTTTAGAAATATAATATTTTATTAATGTCGCGATTGTGAACTGTGACATCAGTTGTCAAATGTTGTGTTTTCTGAATCATGATATCTTCAAACTATGCTATTTCACCAAAAAAATTTCATCTTGTACTATTTCGGCATTTAATTATATTTTAGGTGCTAATTGGCCAATTTATCCATTCTTATATGATTTTGAGAGAACCTAAATCTTCTTGTGATCCATATTTAACAAAAATCAACTGTATATCATATGAATTTTAATTTAATAATATTATACTACCCTACATATGGTGATAAATTTCAAATTGTATATTATTAGGATGATGAGAGTAGATAACAATATGGATCAAATCACGTAAGTTTATATATTAACCATGGCTTTAGTATTCTTGTTTCATAGATACTTAGAGTACTTAATTACTTGAAATTTAAATGGTTAAGTAGCTATGGTATGTGTTGACATATATATTTACGGATATTAGACACTTTTTTTTTATTGAGGTAATAACAAATTGAGCGATGACTCGAATATGAGAGTCGTTATCTCTTTTATACTACAAAATCATATTTATTTATGAAACCATAATCTCATCGCACATTCATTTACACTTGCATAATGTTTTTGCTAGGAAATAAAATTAAGCATTATAGCTATTTTTCACAAAAAAAAAAAAAAAGTGAAGGTGTTGTAGCTATATGTGATGTTAGCTATACATTGCTTCTTTCACGGATTAGTCCATTGGTGAGAAAAATATATTTATTTAACTTGTAGTTTCAAGTTTTATTCTCACCATTCAATAGACTTGATATAGGTATGATGAAGAGTCTTATTAAATGTTAAAAACCCAATGTTTTATATTGTCTATTTCTAGGGCTTGGCAATATTGGGCAATGGTTGGGTTTTTGTTGGGTTTCTGGGCAATTTTCTTTGTTTTTTCTAGGAAGAACATTGTCTTTTCCCTTGCATTTAGACCAATTTTGTTCAATTTATTTTCACAAAACTTTTCTTTATACTTGATTAGTTAATAATTTAGAGTTTGTTTACACTAATAACATGTTTTTTTTAGTGGTTTTAATGCTAAAGTTTTGGTTTTGAACTGAAATTCATTTTGATATAATTATGAATTTAGAGTGATAATCAAATTGAATGAATGTTAAATTATTGATCCTTGCTTGATTTTCAACATATATATATGCCCTTGATTTGTCCATATATGGTTTGATTTAAGAGTCATGTGGTTGAGTTTGTTGTAAATGTTCTTCATGTTCTATTATTTGTGTGTTTGATCTATTCTGCTAAAAATAAATTTGTTTTTTTTTAATTTTTTGTTGTGCAATCTGGTTTTTTGGCTTTCGTTTTGTTTTGGGTTGTTTTTCGGGTCAAACCAGGATTTTTTGTTATATTTATGGTTGAACAAAAAATTTTAAATCAACCCAGTCGGTTCAATGACTAAGGCTTTGTTTGGTTTTTCACTATTTTAATAAAAGGAATTTAAGCTTAAGAACATGTTTGGCAAATACACCTTTAAGCCTGTTTTGATAGTTTTATTTTGAAAAAATATGAGTTTTTGTCAAACGAACCCCAAATAAATTCCAAACAAATTCTAAAAACTTCAAGGACTAATTTAAAATTATTTGTGGATTCTTCACATGTTTTTTCGGTAATTTTATTTAATATCCAGGATGTAGACTTATACTATAAGATGCCGAGCTAGTATTAAAATATCCATTTTTCATCAAAATCTCAAAACATTCTAGAATTTATATATATGTGTGTGTGTGTGTGTGTGTGTGTGTTTTTTATATGGTACGTATACAACCAAGTCTCTCAAAAAAATAAAAATTATATTTTGGTTATTGTTTTTTTAAAAAAAAACACATGGTATGATTAAGCAGTTTTTTATATACATAACAATTTAAAAAATATCTTTGCATATATTTTTTGGTTTTAATAACTCGTTTATTGAATCCATGAGATCTTGTTCAATATTTCAAAAACCTTAATTTTTTTTCTAAGAATTATTGGTTAATATTTTGATATAAATATTGGACCTATAAGTAAGCTGATATTTAAATACTAGGAATTGACTAGAAGATTCTCAAAAATATTTTAGATACACACCAATTTTAATTGGAAATAATTTTCATCATGATACATGAGTTGTGAAAAACCCTTTCGCCTTCTAGTATAGGTGAACCCTATCAGGGTATTTATATAGATTTTTTCCCACGAGAATTTATTTAAGTATACGTGCCCATAATAAATTCAAAATACTAGATTTATTCATGAGCGTAAATCTTTATATTAAGTCATAAATGGACCATCAATTAGGAACCCTTCTGTTATGACAGTATTAAACTAGTCTTCATGCGTTTTATATGGTTTATGTGATTTGATGCGTTTAAATTTTCACATTTAGCTTACGTATTTATGCTTTAGCATGTTTTATCCTACTTATACCTGTACGTTGGATATGAATGAATTTTTTTATGCATAACTAGTCTTTTTGTGATATATCGCTTTGGAATGCACACGCATGGAAACTTCAAGTTAGGTGGGTGAATAACGACTTGCCCTATTACTTTCAATCAGGGTTTAAATTCGTGAAACGATCCGACTCTTTGCTGAGTGCTTGGATTGGTAATGATTGGTATATGTGCCATTTCATTACCTACTAAGCTCCCATATTGCCTCTACGAGGGTGATCATTGGGATAATAAGAGATCCTTTTTAGAGACCATGAGGGTATATACTCCCTACACATGTTTTGTATTAAGGCAAGCCTTTTATGTAGCATCTTGAGTTTAGGACTTACGGGTGACACAATGGCCATCACTCAGGAAATTTTTATTGTAAAGTTTGGACAAGAATTTTCATTCTTGTTCATCATGAAAGAGTAAGGACTATATGTCACCCCTTAAAGGGTTAATTCATCATATAAAAACATGCTCTTACATTTAACATGCATGCTCACAGGTTGAAATATAGGTCCCCTAAATCTAGTTTTCCCCTAAAGAGTCAAAAGTTGCCAATGTCTGACAGTGTTAAGAAAGATTTGCTCGACTTCAAATCCAGAATCATCATTGTGGTTTTCTTCAAGCCGGTAACAAGAACCTCTGCTTTACCATGAAATTAGCTTATGACCTATGCTCAAATGTCATCTATAAAGTTTTAATATATTAATCAATGGAGACTATGGAGAAATGTAGGCTTCTTTTAAGGAATACAACAAGTTCACTTACGAATCCACTTTCACGAAGCTATATAACCAAATAACCAACATTATCTCTGGGTTCTTTATACAAAATATGATCATGAATGAATATTATGTTTTCTTTGTTTCAAATGATAAAGAATTCTATATGTACCATTGCATTAGAGCCGAGTTGTTTATCTCAAAAACTTAGAGGTGGAAGTTGTTTAATGAGGTAAAATTGCCATAAAAGAAGCCCTTTATTGTATGACAAAAATATATGTGGTTGGTTCTCTTCATTGGCATACTTGGAAGAGAAACATATTTTTATTTGATGTGAAAAGAGAGAGATATTTCTTGCTTCCACTTCCTCTACCAGCTTTTGAGGGTAATGATTACAAGGATATTGGGCTTGTCAAATATAAAGGAAAACTTGCCATGACCTACATTGATAAGAAGAGTGATTTCATAAAAGTATAGATTATGAAGAGTTACAACATAAGACAATTGAACAAAAGTCATCTGATAAACATAGGGGTTTTAATGAAAAAAGAACCTCATGTAAGTCCTTTACCCTTTTGCAATGTTGACATTATGCTGATGGAAAAATATTTTCCTGAAGTGAAATTTTCAACTTCAAGATCGAAAGCATTGATATGCTGTGATTAGGGAAGGGTTTACTCAATGGATTTTTTCCATTTTAATTCACTTTTACTACTGAGGAAGAAGCAAAATCAAACATAACATTGGAATTGCCAAACCCTCAAGAACAATTGCCCCAAACCAGCATACCCTATATGGTATAATCTAGATGAGAGATATGAGTAGTTTCTAAAATTTCAAGTATTAAGAAGTTAGTGACTAAGAGGCAAGTTGAGGATGTTAGTAGAATTTCATCTACCATTTTGTCACTACTGGATTATCATGAGCATAATAAAGGTTAATAAACAATGACGAGACACAAGTGATTGCTGGAAAAGTTAACCTAATTAGGGTGTTGCATTATCAACAATTTTGTTATGGAATTTTGCTACTCAACACTTTGTTTGGGATTAAATAATCTTTATAATGAAATATGCCTTTTTTTTTATTGTTCTGAAATCAAGAGATGTTTAACATTTTATTGTTGGCTATGATATTTTAATCAAACTACAACATATGAAATGATTAAAAGATTCTGAAAGATTAAAAGTGTTTTGATTGCATAAAGGATTCAACATTTGTTAAAATAACATGACAAACAATATAGGGTGACCAAATAATTTTGAGCTCATATATGAAATTAAACCACACATGATGCAACTAAGTTTTAGTAGTATACATAATGACTTGTAGTGGATTCGATAGTTATGGACTCACGAATCATGGTTCTTTGCATGTCCAGATTATTATGCTGGACGAGGTCATAATTTATTGGTTCTAACTGACCTCACTTGAAATGAGAAAAGGCCATCTTTGTTTATTCCTTTCACAATTCTTAAGATATATATTCCTTACAAATCCCAATTTGAGCCTGATAGAATCTTTCTTTCGACACTAGAGGCAAGTAAGGGATTTTTGGTTGAAAAGATGAAGACAATAGTAGAATCAATGATAAAGAAAATGCTAAGAATGAAAGCCCAACGATCAAGAAAAAGGCTAAAAGTGAAAAAAATCCTAGATCGGAGAGCATCTAGGAAAACTTTAGGAAAGACAATAAGAAAGCTTAAAGTAGAAATTGCTCGCTCTTAAAGGCAAATCAAGTTTTGATGATTGGTGGAATGTCATGAAAAGATTAAAGGTAGGAAAATGCTTATCATATTTAGAAAGGGGAAATAGAGGTTCTAATTGAGGAAAGGCACAACAAATGTCAAAAGTTGATGTTGGGGGGCAAAGATAAAAAAAAATAAGAAGAAAAAAAATAATGAACTATAAACATGTCTTTTGGTATCTGTGATAAAGCCTCCAGTTTCTTCAAATGATTATATTGGTTATCCATCAAAGGAGAAGTTGAAGTTTCTTTATGGTCTCTGTTAAGATAATATTGATCTTTTAGGTGAAAATAGAATGTGTGGCATGATTATATGCTATTCTTTTACAAAGATAGTGAAAGAAAAATAAAGAAATGATGAGGCTAATGATTGGCAGTGAACCTTAACCCTTCCTTTGAATTGAAACATGAGACAACAAAAAAATAAAAAGTGGCATGGTTATATGTCAATGACTAATAAGAATGAAACTTTTTGAACCATTGATTGAATGATGTGAAAATTCCCATTGAAAAGAGCGATATAGTTATATGTCAATGTTTGACCTTGATTAATAACATTGGAAGTTTTTTATTGATGAAAATTCCTATTAAAAGGTGAAGCATGGTGCTTGATTTTGATCAATGGAAATTCCTTAGAAAAGGTGAAGCATGGTTATATGTCATTGCTTGATTATAATTAACGAAAATGGAGTTTCTTGTTCGGTTTTAGGAAACAAGACTTTTCAATAAAATGTATGGCATGGTTTTATGTCATTACAAAGATAGTAAAAGAAAAGGAGTGAAATGAATAGTTGATGGTTATCCTATGTCTTTGAAACCCTCAAACACCTTTTTTTTCATAATCATGAACCATAGTCTACGGTACGTACTATTAAAAGCCTTTTTTAATCAAGTATGCGATTTGAACCAATAAATGATGCTTTTAAAATATAAGGGTTGTGGCTTTATAAACTAGGCTATTGGTAATTATGCATGCTGATAAAATGGATGCTCAAAAGAGACAATATTTCTTGATAGAGCCTCGAGCCTTGACTCGAGTTGCTTGCTATTGAAATCAATAAAATATCACATCGTCACGTACCATCAAATAACATACCTAAAATGAAAGATTAAAATTGACACAAAGAAATATAGAAGAGTCAAAAAAATTATTTTAATCTCATAACGAATCAATTTCTATTTTCAAAATAGAAAATAATTAAAGGATTGCATGTATTGAATGGTATGTGTTGGATCTTTGATTAAAGAAGCTTAATTTTCAAAATATTTTTAAAAATGACATCTCTCTGATTTTATTTTAACAATTAGAAATGAATGGACATGATCCTTTAAATTTCCGAGTTAATTCCCAAACAAGAAAGACTTTCAAACAAAAAAAGATCATTGACCGAGTTTGCAAAACCGTTGATAAAATGATATTGACACTTCTTATGTTGAGCAACCAGGGGGCAATGCAATGAACCCTGAAAGAAAAACAAACATTATTTAGATCAGTTGGGGGGGGAAGAAACACATAATCAAATAATGATTTAGTGAAATCCATTAAAACTATGATTAACTTTTGTCAATGATAAATGTCTCTTGATGATAGATAAAAGAATGAGCATGACCATATCAATTGAGGGCAATATTGCTAAAAAAAAATTTATGATTTAGTGAAGTCTAGCAGCAATTGAGAGTAACACTACACATAAGAAGCATCCTTATGTCTAAAAGCTTGATTTATCATTTGAAATATGGTTACACTCCTGAAAGATATTATCATATAGGTACATTTAGATTAATGTTGGAAAGATGCACGCAACCTAGATTGACCAGGGATAATCTACTTTAAAGCCCATCAATTCAAAGTGTATTCCACTACATGGATATGGGTGATAAAAAGAAAATCATTGATTATGATAATGTATTTCCTTCAACAATCGAGTCTAGTTGATTACAAAGCCTTGAAATTAGGTAAAATCTCTAAAGATAGATTTGGTCTAAAAAGATGAACCTAGTTGTATTAGTGAAAAAGATGTTGAAAATCATTAGCAAAGGATGATTATAATGGTTTTCTTTAAGAATCTATGAAATTCTGTCATATTAGGAAAGTGTGGCCCAATTAAGGGATAATTTTAATGCTATATAAGTACTTGTAATGGTTGCTAAAAATGTGTAGGAGTTGTTTGAAAAGATTAGACGGTTTGAAAGCCATTTACTATGAACACTAAACATACAATGATGAGCCTTTACTACAAACAATGAGATGAATGTATGGATGACTTGACAATTCCATAAAGGTTAATGATAATATATACTTGAAGAATATGGTTCAACTAGGGGCAACATTATGGCTAATTTGTAATCTAAGATGAGGTTGACACCAGAAAACCTTTTGATAATTATTGTGAGAATGCACACAACTGAACGATTTTTGAAATAATCCAAGAAGTTGAATGATTTGTTAAACTACTTTATGATGAAGCAAGCAACAACACACTTCGGGGTTTGGCCAGGCTTGATAAATAATAAGGGGACCTATATTTGAAATCAGATAAGGATACATGAATGTCATCTAACCCCTAGGCATTACATAAATGTTTTTGAAATTTTATAGGAAAAATCCACAATGAAATTGATTGAAAAATAATCCTTGAGCAATGATAGCAATGGATCTTAGTTCTAACCCTGCAATCAGGAAGATGAGGAGAGAAATCTTGCCATCAGAAACTTCTTAGTTCTTTGAAATCGAAGAATGTCAAAATGTTCAAACCCCATGATCAAGAAGTATCAGATGTCAACCCTTCAATCAAAGTGTTTTTGGATTCAATCAAGATGCCTTTGGACAATTCTAGTTAAAGGGAATCATTATATTGAGATTTCAGGTCAACTGAGTTGAAAACATGAGTCGCTAGGATAACAGAACTCTTCTAGAAAAGAGTTGCATATGAGAATACAATTCTCCTAGAAGACTAAGATTTCGGTTCTGGTTAAAGAGGATCGCTAGATTAGGATCTCAGATTTACCGAGTTGAAGACGGATTTTAATTCTAGTTAAAGGGGATCGCTAAATTGAGTTCTCAAGTAAGCCGAGCCGAAAATAAAAAGTTTGGGTTTTTGTTAAAAGGAATCGTCAAATTGGGATTTAAGGTTAACCGAGCTACGAAGCCAAAGTTCTAGTTAAAAAGAATCGCTAAGATGCAGGAGTTCAGGTCAACTGAACTGAAAACAAAAATCATCAAAATGACATAATTCATTCCCAATTAGGATAATATTCTCCACAACTTAAATACTTATAAAAGAAGAAGGCTATAAAGGTAGCTCGACACTTAAGATTTGAAACTAACTTGCATGGAATTGCTTGAGTAAATTGAGAGAGAATTGCTAAGATGCAGGAGTTCAGGTCAACTGAACTGAAAACAAAAATCATCAAAATGACATAATTCATTCCTAATTAGGATAACATTCTCCATAAATTAAATACTCATAAAAGAAAAAGGCTATAAAGGTCGCTTGACACTTAAGATTTGAAACTAACTTCCATGGAATTGCTTGAGTAAACTGAGAGGATAAACTTGCAAAAGAAACCACCTCATAAATTACAATCCTCAATTATATATATAAAAAAAGATTATGAAGAAAAAGGGAGGCATGCGTTATATATGGTCTAACCTCAACTTTGAAAGAGAGTTGGTGCATGATCCACCAATCAAGAGGAAATGTGGTGAAATCTGCATGGGTGAGTGAGAGCTGAGAAATGACAAAGACATCTCACTCATAAGGTGTGGATACCTAAGATTGTTAGACAAGGCACTTGTTTTAAGAGTTTACCATTGGAGGATATTTTAAAAAAATTATTTTAGAATTTTTTTGAAAGGATCCGATGTAGATCTTAATATTTGGAATTTGAAAAGGGTAGGTCGCCCATGAAAATAGAATAATTTCAAGGAAACATGGAGGCTTACTGAAATTCTTTTTGAAATTTAAAAAGGGTAAGATGCCCGTGAAAATAGATCTAAACTTTTGAATTTCAAAATGAGCAGTTCGCCTGTGAATATAAACTGCTTTTAGAGAAGTATAAATGTTTGCTGAAATTCTTTTTGGAATTTAAAAATGGACGTTGCCCGTGAAAATAGACCAAAACTTTTAAATTTCAAAATGGTTAGGTCTCCCCTGAAAATAGATTAATTTCAGGGAAACATGGACATTTCCTAAATTTCTTTTTAGAATTTGAAAAAGGAAAGTCATCTGTGAAAATAGACCATTTTTTTTTCAATTTACAAAATGGTTAGGTCGCTCATGAAAATAGACTATTTTTTTAGATTTTAAAAAGAACAGATCACCTATGATAATAAAGCCATAATAAGGCCATTATATATATATATATATAAACAAAATCTTTGGATGAGTGGATCACTTAGCAAGTCAGAAAGACATTTTTTCTTTATGAGCTCACTATGCAAAACCTTGATGAAATTTTGCTTTGTAAGCATTGTAAGGAAGGGGCATCTATTGTTACCCATTTTCTTACCACATATAAAAAATTAGTCATACATGAAGAAACCCTAGAAGATTGCCCAAGGTTGGTGGTAGAGGACCAAGATGACAAGTAGAAAAATTGGAGGACTAAAATGTATAAGATTTTAAAATTATCAACTCAATTCTATCTGACAAAAGGCTATATTGGTGGAAATATTTTTTATTTGGGGTAAAGAAATACAAATTTAGAGGTTAAGGACTCAACGGAAATTTTGGAAGGCTTAATTAATTTTATGGAGTACTTAATTGCAAATGAAATCAGTTTTTGGAGTCAATTTGGTTGTTAATTGAAAGACATTAAAGTTTAGGGACTAAAATTGGACTTTAAGGACTTAGTTACATATTTTTATGACCAAGGACTAACCTGTAAGTGGCGCAGAATTTCAGGGGTAGAAATTGGTGAAACCAGGGGCCAAATTAAAAACTTAATGGTCAGTTAAGGATGAAATTGAATAAATTAAATACCGAAAAATGATTTGTAAAATATGATGAACTTTGAGGCTGCAATTTGAATTTGATAGGGGTGTAATTGCAAGCAATTAAAAGTTGGGAGATGATTATAGATGCAATTAAAAGGAATTGGAAGAGCAAGAACTAAATCGACCTTTGCCAAAACCTAAATTTAAAACCCTAATTTCTAGGGTTTAACCTAAACGACATGTCGTTCGCCCTCTATTCATCTTCTTTGTTGGCAGTCTTAGCTGGTTGAGTTGCCATCTTCAGGTGAATGAATGTGGAGTTTTCGATCATCTCAGGGGATGTAACCATCACTATTCATTTGAGAAACATACCTTCTATAACCCATGACGATGAAATTGGACATTTACATCCCAATTCTTCCACAGAAGTCTCTAACATCTTATCCCCAATAAGCTTTCTTTGCATTTTCAAATTTTAAGCTGGTCGAGTTGACACCTTTAAACAAATGAATGTGAAGTTACAAACCTCTAAAATTGAGCAAGGTTGGGTCCAAAAGAAAGATATGCACCTCCTCAAAACACCTTTTTTTTTTGTGTATTCACGCTTAAAGCTTCTCAGATGGTTCTTATCAATGGCTTTTAAAGCTTCTCAAAAGGGTTTTTATCAATGACTTTAAAGCCTTCATCTCAAAATCAAAAGGCTAGGAAGAATTCCTTGCCCTCCAAATCTAGTAAAACCACTAAGTACCCCTAAAACCAAAACAATCATTGCAAAACCAGCATAATACAAGAGCTTTCAACTATTAGTTTTTGTCTAGAATACTCTCACTTTGATCAAAGGGCTAAGCTTTGATCAATGTTTGAGGAAATCCACCAAAACAACCTAGAAACCCCTATAAATACCCCTAGAAATCAAAGTTAAAAAAAGTGAAGGAAAAAAAAAGAGAAAACATGGGGAAATACTTTGTTAATAAACCTTATTGTAAAGGTTCAAGAGTCTAACATAACACGTCTAAAAAACTTTGAAAAGAAAGAGATGAAAGGGAAAGAAGGAAGGAAAAGAGAAGAAAAAACAGCAGCCTATCGTCAGCAAGATTGGAGAAGGTATAATGATGTAAAAACTCAAGGGTATAGTCCATGTGGCTTGCTCATTCGTGCTTTCTTAATGTTTGAACATCTTTCGATGTTTTTTTGAACTTGTTTTTAGTGTTATGATGTTTTTTAGTTTTATTTTGATTAATACGTAAAAATTTTATTTTTATTGTTTAAATATTGTTTGGAGTTGTTATTAAGTGTCAAAAAAATATGTTTTTGACTGGTTTTAAGAAAATAAGGTAGTTTTGGATTTTATCAAAAGGTGATAGTAGGTGTTTGATGCCTAATCTGTTTTGTTAATATATGTTGTTGGTTCTTTAGCATGGTTTAGATTTCAAGTGTTTAAAGATTAAATTTTGAATCAAAATTTTATATATTTTTTTGCTATCATTGGGGCTACCGTTATTAAGTTTGAATTTAATGCTTGTTTATAATGATTTGATGTTTTTTCATTAATTCTTTTGATTCAACTATGCTTGATATTGACAATGTGGGTTATGAGGATTAAAAACAATATGTTTAGAGGTTTAAAATGCTCATTTCTTAGGTTTGGCAGTGGTTGGCAATGACTAGGTTTTTGCCAAATTTATGGGTAATGTTTTTTGTATTATTGGGAAGAACATTGTCTTAGCCTCTGGATTTGGATCAATTTTGGTCAATTTCTTTGCACAAAACCATTTTTTATAATTAATTAGTTAAAAATCTAGGGTTTTTTTTGCATCAATAACATGTTTCTTTTTTGTTTTAATCTCAAGGTTCTAGTTTTGAACTGAAACTCATTTTGATAATATCGTGATTTTTGAGTGATAATCAAAGTGAATAGATGCTAGATTATTGATTCTAAACATGTTTGTGTCCTTGGTTTGTCTATTTCTGGTCTGATTTGAGAGTCATGTGGCTGAGTTGTTGTAAATGTTCTTCGTGTTCTTTTTTCTTTATGTGTTTGATGTGTTATGCTCAAGATGTTTTTCTAGTTTTTTTATTTTTTGGTGTTTAATTTGTTTCTTTTGCTTTGGTTTTGTTTTGAGTTGTTTTTTTGGGTCAAGCTAGGATTTTTTGTTCGGTTTATGGTCGCACAAAAAATTTTAGATTAACCGAGTTGGGTCAATGGCTAAAGCTTTCTTTAGTTTTCCGCTATTTTAATAAAAGGAATTTAGGCTTAATGACACATTTGGCAAATACACCTTTAAGCCTATTTTGACAGTTTTGTTTTGAATAAAAATGAGTTTTTGCCAAATAGACATAAAATAAATTCCGAACAGATTCTAAAAAATTTCAAGGACTAATTTAAAATTATTTGTAGATCCTTCACATGTTTTTTTAGTAATTGTATTTAATATCGAAGTTGTAGACTTATGCTGTAAGATGTCGATCTGGTATTAAAATATCTTCTTTTTGTCGAAATCTCAAAAAGTTCTATCTTATAAAAATGAGTTTTTGTCAAACAAACCCAAATAAATTCCAAATAGATTCTAAGAAATTTCAAGTACTAATTTAAAATTATTTGTGAATCCTTCACATGTTTTTTCAGTAATTGTATTTAATATCGAGGCTGTAGACTTATACTTTAAGATGCTGATTTGATATTAAAATATCTATTTTTTGTCGAAATCTCAAAAATTTCTAAAAACTTTTCTCATTGAAAAAAAATACAAAAATATGTTTTATTTGGTGTGCATACGACCAAGTCTCTCAAAAAATAAAAATCATATTTTGGTTTAAAAAAATACATGGTATGATTTAACATCTTTTTATATACAAAAAAAATAAAAAAATAGTTCTTTGCATGTATTTTTTTGGATTTAATAACCAGTTTATTGAATCTATGAGAACTTGACCAATATTTCAAAAACTCTAAATTTTCTTCTGAGAATTAATGATCAACATTCTGATATAAATATTAGACCTACAAGTAGAGTGATATTTCAATACCAAGAGTTGACTAAAAAATTCTCATAATTATTATGGATATTCACCAATTTTAATTTGGAATATTTTTCACCATGATATATGAGTTATGGAAAACCTTTTCGCCTTCCAAGATGAGTAAACCCTATCAAGACACCTATATGAATTTTTATTCATGAGTGTAAATCTTTGTTTTAAACCATAGAGGGACCATTAGTTAGGAACCGATCAATATAAGCCACATCTAGACCATACAATGCAACCTACCTTATGTAAAATGCGCTAGGGGTGCTAACACCTTTCAAAATCGTTTGAAAAGAAGAAATGAGAGAAAATGTTTGGTTATTCAAATCCCAATAACCAAAAATAAAAAAAAAAACAAACTTAATATTAATAAGTTTATTATAAAGAGTAGAGTTTCATGAAGATGGTGTGCAATTTTTACCTTGTTAGAAAAAATAAATCCATGATCGGATTTATTTTAATTGATCTATTTTTTTGAACCCATTTTATGGTGTTTTGAGGTTACAAATAAACTTAATTGGGTGACTAAAATGCTTTCTTAGATGTTTTAAGGTAAAAACAAATTGAAAATATGTTTTTTTTAGATCGGAGAATCCAAAATCTGACTTTTTTAGGCTTAGAAGGTGATGATATGTAGCCTACCTAGACAAGCAACACGTTGTCCATTTAATTTAAAAAAAAACTAGGCGAATGACACTTCGACCGTCTATTTCCCACATAAACTCAACCAAGCAAGATCCACGCTATCATCTTGATACAACTCAGCTGCATCAGTTACAAATTTATTTAAAAAGAAAAGGGTCAGAAGCAAGAGCAAGACATTTTATATTAGGAGGCCTAGACTAGACTCTCTTTTATCCAGACATGCAACCAAATATTCCTTTATCTCTTTTTATATTTTCCTTTTTATTTTTATTTTTATTGTGAGCCAAATTCACTATAAATAAATAAAAATAAAATAACATATAAAATATTAGCCAATTTTTCCATGGTTTTCAAATACGATTATATTTTTATAATAGTGTTAATAATAGCTTTGTGAATTACTATATACGAACCCAATATGCAAAATTTATGAAAAACAAATCTAATGAATATTAATTAAAAATAAAAAAAATATTTTATTATAGATTTTTAACATGATTTTTTAACTAATTCTTCTTTTATTGTTTTACTACATACACAATATTAAGTCATGATTTTTTTTTTATTGAACCTAACTTTTTAAATTATGACAAGTTTTTATTTAAAAAGCAATGATTCTGAAAAAAATTATCGAAACAAAAAAGAAATGAATGAACGAGGAAAATAAGTTTTGATTAAAAAGATACAATTTTTTCTTTACAATTCAAATAATTAAGATTTTCATAATTATTTATTTTAGTGGCCTTTAATTTTTTATTCAAAAAATATGCTTCTAATAAAAAAAGATATATTTTTTTGTATAAAAAATGCATTCAAAAAAAAATTCCTCTAGTAAAATATATATTTTTTCAAAATTTAAATCATTAATATATATTTTTTTTAAAAACAAAACTAAGTATAAAGGGTTTAGGATTCCTCCAATCATCCTTGTTTTTCTTTAACGAAAATTTGTCCTTTGCGTTTAAAGCAAGATCGCCATATTTAGTAGTAACCAAAAAGTACTATTGAATAAAGAAGAAAAGACAAAAGTTTTTTTGTTTTTTTTTCTTTAAATGTTTTAAAAAATATTGAAATTTTTGTATTTTTTAATTTAAATTAATTTTTTTATGTTTTTATATTATTTTGATGTGTATATATGAAAAATAAATAAAAAAAATAAAAAAATATTATTTTAATATATTTTTAAATAAAAACAATTTATAAATTAATTAATAACACAACATCAAACAAACTACTCTTAAATCTGAATTACCTATATCAGGTAGGTGTAATCCCTGGACAAAAAACAGAAAGAGAAAAACACTGCACACAAGGAGACCAGAATTAAAAGTTTCAGATTGACAAAACATGCAAGCGGTATAAAAAGCTGGGCAGCCCAGAAAAAGGTTCGTGTCCTTGGAGAAACAAATGAAAAGAAGACACGGGCGCACATGCCAAGGACAAAACATCTCTTGAACTACTTTATAATATAAGAAAAGGGTGCACAAAATGCAGCTGTAGCCTGTAGTCTTGTACAGAGTACAGACAGAGAGAGCATAAAGTAGTACGTACACTGAACCTCATCTTTGTAACTTTTTTTCTCCCGGATAAATTGGGAAAATATCACGTTAAATTAAAACAAATTGAAGAATTAATGTGGGTTTAAAAAGATTTAGTGAAATATTTTGATGTTTTGTTTTAGAAGCATGATTTGTACTGAATGTTGCTATTTTAAACCATGATAAGAGAATTATCATGTTTACAAATATCAATATTTAGTAAATATAGCATTTTCCAAGCGCGACATGTTCAAATCATGTCATTTTTTGCTTAACCACTCCACCGTTATGAGAACGAAAAGAAAATTTTCAAAATTGCCAACACTAGAGGGTCTTGATAAGATTTTTTATATTTAAAAATCTGACGATCTGTGTAGTGAAGTAGTGTCTACTATTCCGAAAGGTCATGTAAAAATTTTAGTTTGATCCAATGATCGGATAACAAGTTATTACTCATTTTAGCTGTTATTCAGGTCTGGTGCGATCAGAGCTCATCTTGGATCTACACCTATCCCACTAGTTCATAAATGCAATTGCTAGATCATACACGTAATCTGTTGGTGACAGATCTTCATTTAGTTATAGCAAACTCATACTTGACTGCTCAGAATCATTTGCTACTATATGAACAATAACTTTTTGAGATTTTTATTGAATTTTATTTTTGAGTCAACAAGGTGGATAGATATGTATATTTTGACTCATAAAACATATTTGAAAGAAAAACTTCATAAAATTATAATTTTTGTGTGAAACGGTCAACCGATTAATATAACTAGCCGACTAATTTAGGTAGAAGATTGGAGTTTCACATTTACTAAATGTCTTTATTTTGAAGTGCGACAACTATCTTGTCGCGCGTACAAATAACAATATTTAATAAAAAATTACAATTTTGAAATACGACATAGTTAAATTATACTATTTCATCAAACATTTTTAAACTTATATTAATTATTTTTTAATTTAATATGATAATTTTACAGAAAAAATATACTTTTCTTTGCCTTGTTTGTGGGTGTTATTTCGAATCCTTGATGTCATAAATTTTACTTTTCTTCCTTGAAATATTTAATGGGTGCAAACATTTCAATGGGAAACCATTGAAGGAAAAGAGAATCCAACTTCATGCATTTAATGCAAAAAGTTAATCTTTTGTCCAGTATCATGCAACTCCCGGCTTTCTCGCCGAATTTTAGTTAAATCCTCCCTTCTTCTTTTTTTTTTACTTCGACACTGTTTAAAAAATATTTTATTAAAATAATATAGGATAAAAAATATTTTAAAAATAAAATAATTTGAGCAAAAAGATAAATACAAATAGCTTTCAATTAATTTGGGGCTAGGATATTTTAAGATTTAGTTTAGAGTTAATTTAAAATTAGGGTTTGATTTATGATTAATTTGAGGTAAATTTTGGTTTAGGATAGTTTAGGGTTTAAAATGAGAGTTAATTTAAGGTTTGATAAAAACAATTATTGAAATTTAGGTGTCTTATACGAATTGCACTTTTAATTTAAAGCATGATTAATGATCATTGTGTTTTTAATAATTATACTATTTACCTAAAACCTTTTCCCCCTATACTATTTTGGCAAAAATCTTGAGAAAGGCTGTTACCAAGAAAACAAATACCCTAAATCCTCAAATTTTAGGTTGGATTGCAATTTAACTTTTTTTTACCATTTATTACGTCACAAAATTTTGAATGACATTGTTATTTTGTAGAAAATAAGAAAAATTACAAAATGAAAAAAGAAGAAGAAAATTGTATAAAATGAAAGAGATGTGCTTTTAAAATAGTCTAGAAAAGGAATTTATCTTGATTGGTGCATAAAATAATTAGAAAACATCTTTTGTCATCTAATTAGAATATTCGCTTGTGTTACACGATAGATCAATATTAAATTTTTTTTATAATGTAAAAATATATATTAAGAGTATGAAAAATAGTTTAAGCATCTTAGACTTGACAGTCATGTCAAACTTAAATTTTTTTAAATGTTGAGACTAATAAATTTTTTTTATTTTTTTATAAAAAAACATTTAAACTATCCTTAAAATACCCTAAAACATTTAAACTATCCTTAAAACAATATAATTTCTTTCAAATTATATCTTTCTATTGAAAT
>Ga0325404_1001871_pt1 | contig 22336 bp, 5 predicted proteins | sample PopdelMetagenome_18_FD_205664 | JGI IMG/M metagenome (GOLD analysis project Ga0325404, IMG submission 205664) | Populus deltoides microbial communities from Bellville, Georgia, United States - Xylem-Control-R1 | ecosystem: Host-associated > Plants > Phyllosphere > Stem > Wood/Secondary xylem...
AAATATAAACTCTTTATAAATTATCAACATGATCATATTAATCATCTTATTTACGTAACACCATACTTATAAATTTTATCAAGCATTCATGATGCTAACTTATGTTGACAACAAATCAAGTTCCTCTTATAATAACGATGTCGGTCGAAAACTATGAAGGATCAAGTATTTGATGTACCAAGTGTTATACAACACAAATCTAGATTAACCATTTAACAAGCAAGGTATTAAGGATTGATAAGATAAAAAAGATAAGACATGTTAATAGCAAATTGTTTAGGATTTAAGCATTGAAGTCCATGTTGAGTTCATATTATACTTATTCTAACACCATTAGTGAAACCTTGTCACCTTGACATAATTAACTTAGCTAGACATTATGAAGAAGAAAAACATAAATAAACAATATAAGAACATAAACATGATATAAGTTAACTAAGTATAGTAAAGGAAATGAAAAGCATGAACAAGAGATTAATGAAAATAAAACTTAGCATTACAACAATAAAGAGAGAGCAAGAATATGATTTTGATCTTAGAACCTAGATTTCTAAATGAATGGCAAATGCCTCCTTTTATAGGCTAAAATTTAGAACTATTCATTTGGTAATTGATTATTGATGTAGTGGCCAACTATTGATTTAGTGGACTTGGTGGACAGCAGCACTCAAGCACTTTGGTTGGATGAAATGACATTGATCCATTCAGAATTTGGCAAAGTGTTCTTCATCAAAGTTGTTGGCAATCATCTTATCTTTTCACCCATACAATTTCAGAGCATTTAGAGCACTAGAGCTCGAGATATGACTAAAATACTAAGTAGTGCTGTTGATGAACGTGGTGGATAGACCTTAAGCTCTTGTCTGGACGAAATGTCATTGTTACCATCCGAATTGGAGAAAATCTTCTTCATGAAAGTTGTTGGAAATTGTCTTTTCCTTCCACCCACCAAATTTCATGTCATTTGGCCTTCTAGAACTCCAGATATGGGTAAAATTATAAGCAGTGTTTGGGCTGGATTACAGGACAGATTCTGACTTCTCTTTTGTGGCCAAACTTTGAATTTGAAAACGGCAGATTTGGGTCTTACACTACTCATGAACATTGTAAGCCTATTTCTTAGCTTTCCATCCATATAAATTAAGCTAAAATCCAAGATCAACAGCTCCAGATATGACCCAATAACTAAACAGTGTTTCAATTTGAATTGAATCGGCATCTCCTTTCTAATCTTAGCCGTTTCTTTGTCCTTTCACTTTCAATAGTTAATCACATCAATCAATCCTTTGAATTGTGAGATATGCCTGCATTTAAAATGAACATTTATCATAAATTAAAGCTATCTTATATTATCAGATCTATTATTATAAAACATACTCTACTTAAGGAGTTATTAATAATTCAAGTGCAAAATGATGATATAAAACCTTGATAAAAATGCACTTTTAAGCACTAAACATGTAGCCTCATGTCTTACCTTTCCAATGCCATAAATTTCGCTTGAATCGGAGTTCTATAACTCCAGATATAGTTAAAAATCTGAGGAGAGGTCAGACAGTAACAGTTGGACAGTAACAGTTCAAGTGTTTGTTAATGAGTGATTTTGAATATCTTAGAGGTAGAACTTGGTTCTTTTCAAAACATAGAACTTGTAGCCTCATGTCTTACCTTTCTAACGCCATAAATGTGGCTTGAATCGGAGTTCTATAACTCCAGATATAGTTAAAAATATGAGAAGAGGTCAAACAGTAACAGTTCAAATATGGACAGTAACAGTCCAAGTGTTTGTTAATGAGTGATTTTGAATATCTTCTAAGCAGAACTGGATTTTGCGGAAACACAGAACTTGTAGCCTCATGTCTTACCTTTCCAACGCCGCAAATTTTGCTTGAATCAGATTTCTATAACTCCAGATATAGTTAAAAATCTGAGGAGAGGTCAGACAGTAACAGTTCAAAAACGAGACAGTAACAGTTCAAGTGCTTGTTAATGAGCTATTTTGACTATCTTAGAGGCAGAAATCGTTTCTTCTCAAAATATAGAACTTGTAGCCTCATGTCTTACCATTCCAACGCCGTAAATTTTGCTTCAATCGGAGTTCTATAACTCCAGATATAGTTAAAAATCTGAGGAGAGGTCAGACAGTAACAGTTCAAAAACGAGACAGTAAGAGTTGGACAGTAACAGTTCAAGTGTTTGTTAATGAGAGATTTGACTATCTTAGAGGTAGAACGCAGTTCTTCTCAAAACATAGAACTTGTAGCCTCATGTCTTACCTTTCCAACACCGTAAATTTCGCTTGAATCGGAGTTCTATAACTCCAGATATAGTTAAAAATCTGAGGAGAGGTCAGACAGTAACAGTTCAAAAACGAGACAGTTACAGTTGGACAGTAACAGTCCAAGTGTTTGTTAATAAGCGATTTTGACTATCTTAGAGGCAGAACTGGGTTCTTCTCAAAACATTAAACTTGCAGCCTCGTGTCTTACCTTTCCAACGCCATATATTTCGCTTGAATCGGAGTTCTATAACTCCAGATATAGTTAAAAATCTGAGGAGAGGTTAGACAGTAACAGTTCAAAAACGAGACAGTAACAGTTCAAGTGTTTGTTAATGAGTGATTTTGACTATCTTAGAGGTAGAACTCCGTTCTTCTTAAAACATAGAACTTGTAGCCTCATGTCTTACCTTTCCAACGCCGTAAATTTCGCTTGAATTGGAGTTCTATAACTCCAGATATAGTTAAAAATCTGAGGAGAGGTCAGACAGTAACAGTTCAAAAACGAGACAGTGACAGTTGGACAGTAACAGTCCAAGTGTTTGTTAATGAGCAATTTTGACTATCTTAGAGGCAGAACTGGGTTCTTCTCAAAACATTGAACTTGTAGCCTCGTGTCTTACCTTTCCAACGCTGGAATGTTCGCTTGAATCGGAGTTCTATAACTCCAGATATAGTTAAAAATCTAAGGAGAGGTCAGACAGTAACAGTTCAAAAATGAGACAGTAACAGTCCAAGTGTTTGTTAATGAGCGATTTTGACTATCTTAGAGGCAGAACTGGTTCTTCTCAAAACATAGAACTTGTAGCCTCATATCTTACCATTCCAGCGCCATAAATTTTGCTTGAATCAGAGTTCTATAACTCCAGATATAGTTAAAAATCTGACTAGAGGTTAGACAGTGATAGTTAAAAAACGAGACAGTAACAGTTGGACAGTAACAATCCAAGTGTTTGTTAATGAGCAATTATGACTATCGTAGAGGCAGAACTGGGTACTTCTCAAAACATAGAACTTGTAGCCTTATGTCTTCCCTTTCGAATGCCATAAATGTTGCTTGAATTGGAGTTCTATAACTCCAGATATAGTTAAAAATCTAAGGAGAGGTCAGACAGTAACAGTTGGACAGTAATAGTCCAAGTGTTTTTTAATAAGCGATTTTAACTATTTTAGAGGCAGAACTGGGTTCTTTCAAATATTAAATTTGTAACCTCAAGTCTTACCTTTCCAACGCCATAAATTTCGCTTGAATCGGAGTTCTATAACTCCAGATATAGTTAAAAATCTGAGGACAGGTCAGACAGTAACAGTTCAAAAACGAGACAGTAACAGTTGGACAGTAACAGTCCAAGTGTTTGTTAATGAGCAATTTTGACTATCTTATAGGTAGAACTGCGTTCTTCTCAAAACATAGAACTTGTAGCCTCAAGTCTTACCTTTCCAACGCCATAAATTTCGCTTGAATCGGAGTGCTATAACTCCAGATATAGTTAAAAATCTGACAAGAGGTCAGACAGTGACAGTTCTAAAACGAGACAGTAACAGTTGGACAGTAACAGTCCAAGTGTTTGTTAATGAGAGATTTTGACTATTTTAGAGGCAGAACTCGGTTCTTCTCAAAACATAGAACTTGTAGCCTCATATCTTACCATTCCAGCGCCATAAATTTTGCTTGAATGAGAGTTCTATAACTCCAGATATAGTTAAAAATCTGACGAGAGGTCAGACAGTAACAGTTCAAAAACGAGACAGTAACAGTTGGACAGTAACAGTCCAAGTGTTTGTTAATGAGCGATTTTGACTATCTTATAGGTAGAACTGAGTTCTTCTCAAACATTGAACTTGTAGCCTCAAGTCTTACCTTTCCAACGCCATAAATTTCGCTTGAATCGGAGTGCTATAACTCCAAATATAGTTAAAAATCTGAGGAGAAGTCAAACAGTAATAGTTCAAAAAGGACAGTAACAGGTGGACAGTAACAGTCCAAGTGTTTGTTAATGAGCGATTTTGACTATCTTAGAGGCAGAACTGGGTTCTTCTTAAAACATAGTCTTGTAGCCTCATATCATACATTTTCAACGACATAAATTTCGGTTGAATCAGAGACCTATAACTCCAGATATAGTTAAAAATCTGACAAGAGGTCAGACAGTGACAGTTCAAAAACGAGACAGTAACAGTTGGACAGTAACAGTCCAAGTGTTTGTTAATGAGCGATTTTGGCTATCTTAGAGGCAGAACTAGGTTCTTCTCAAAACATAGAACTTGTAGCCACATATCATATCTTTTCAATGCCATAAATTTTGGTTGAATCAGAGACCTATAACTCCAGATATAGTTAAAAATCTGACAAGAGGTCAGACAGTGACAGTTCAAAAACGAGACAGTAACAGTTGGACAGTAACAGCCCAAGTGTTTGTTAATGAGAGATTTTGACTATCTTAGAGGTAGAACTCGGTTCTTCTCAAAACATAGAACTTGTAGCCTCATATCTTATCATTCCAGCGCCATAAATTTCACTTGAATCAGAGTTCTATAACTCCAGATATAGTTAAAAATCTAAGGAGAGGTCAGACAGTAACAGTTTAAAAAAGAGACAGTAACAGTTGGACAGTAACAGTACAAGTGTTTGTTAATAAACGACTTTGACTATCTTAAAGGCAGAACTGGGTTCTTATCAAAACATTGAACTTGTAGCCTCATGTATTACCTTTCTAACTCCATAAATTTGGCTTGAATTGGAGTTCTATAACTCCAGATATAGTTAAAATCTAAGGAGAGGTCAGACAGTAACAGTTGGATAGTAACAATCCAAGTGTTTGTTAATGAGCGATTTTGACTATCTTAGATGCAGAACTGGGTTCTTCTCAAAACATAGAACATGTAGCCTCATATCTTACCTTTCGAATGCTATAAATTTTGCTTGAATCGGAGTTCTATAACTCCAGATATAGTTAAACATCTGACGAGAGGTCAGACAGTAACAGTTCAAAAACGAGACAGTAACAGTTGGACAGTAAGAGTCCAAGTGTTTGTTAATGAGCGATTTTGACTATCTTAGAGGCAGAACTGGGTTCTTCTCAAAACATTGAACTTGTAGCCTCGTGTCTTACCTTTCCAACGCCGTAATGTTTGCTTGAATTGGAGTTCTATAACTCCAGATATAGTTAAAAATCTGAGGAGAGGTCAGACAGTAATAGTTCAAAAACGAGACTGTAACAGTTCGACAGTAACAGTCCAAGTGTTTGTTAATGAGCGATTTTGACTATCTTCGAGGCAGAACTCGGTTCTTCTCCAAACATAGAACTTGTAGCCTCATGTATTACCTTTCTAACTCCATAAATTTGGCTTGAATTGGAGTTCTATAGCTCTAGATATAATTAAAAATCTAAGGAGAGGTCAGAGAGTAACTGTTAGACACTAACAATACAAGTGTTTGTTAATGAGCGATTTCGACTATCTTAGATGCAGAACTGGGTTCTTCTCAAAACATAGAACTTGTAGCCTCATATCTTACCTTTCTAATGCTATAAATTTTGCTTGAATCGGAGTTCTATAACTCCAGATATAGTTAAACATCTGATGAGAGGTCAGACAGTAACAGTTCAAAAACGAGACAGTAACAGTTGGACAGTAAGAGTCCAAGTGTTTGTTAATGAGCGATTTTGACTATCTTAGAGGCAGAACTGGGTTCTTCTCAAAACATTGAACTTGTAGCCTCGTGTCTTACCTTTCCAACGCCGTAATGTTCGCTTGAATCGAAGTTCTATAACTCTAGATATAGTTAAAAATCTGAGGAGAGGTCAGATAGTAATAGTTCAAAAACGAGACTGTAACAGTTGGACACTAACAGTCCAAGTGTTTGTTAATGAGTGATTTTGACTATCTTCGAGGCAGAACTGGGTTCTTCTCAAAACATAGAACCTGTAGCCCCATATCTTACCTTTCCAACGCCATAAATTTCGCTTGAATCCAAGTTCAATAACTCCAGATATAGTTAAAAATATAAGAAGAGGTCAGACAGTAAGTTCAGAAAGGGACAGTAACAGTTGGACAGTAACAGTCCAAGTGTTTGTTAATGAGTGATTTCACTATCTTAGAAGCAGAACTGGGTTCTTCTCAAATATAAAACTTGTAGCTTCATGTCTTACCTTTACAACACCGTAAATTTGGCTTGAATCGGAGTTCTATAACTCAGATATAGTTAAAAATCTGAGGAGAGGTCAGACAGTAACAGTTCAAAAACGAGACAGTAACAGTTGGACAGTAATAGTCCAGGTGTTTGTTAATGAGCGATTTTGACTATCTTAGAGGCAGAACTGGGTTCTTCTTAAAACATTAAACTTGTAGCCTCCTGTCTTACCTTTCCAACGCCGCAACTTTTGCTTGAATCGGACTTCTATAACTCCAGATATAGTTAAAAATCTGAGTAGAGGTGAGACAGTAACAGTTCAAAAATGAACAGTAACAGTGCAACAGTAACAGTCGAAGTGTTTGTTAATAAACGATTTTGACTATCTTAGAGGCAGAACTGGGTTCTTCTCAAAACATTGAACTTGTTGCCTCATGTATTACCTTTCCAACTCCATAAATGTGGCTTGAATTGGAGTTCTATAACTCCAGATATAGTTAAAAATTTAAGGAGAGGTGAGACAGTAACAGTCCAAGTGTTTGTTAATAAGCGATTTTGACTATCTTAGAGGCAGAACTGGGTTCTTCTCAAAACATAGAACTTGTAGCCTCATGTCTTACATTTCCAACGCCATAAATTTCACTTGAATCGAAGTTCGATTACTCCACATATAATTAAAAATCTGATGGGAGGTCAGAGAGTAACAGTTCAAAAACGAGACAGTAACAGTTGGACAGTAACAGTCTAGGTATTTGTTAATGACTGGTTTTGACTATCTTAGAGGCAAAAGTGGGTTCTTCTCAAAACATTGAACTTGTAGCCTCCTATCTTAGCTTTCCAACGCCGCAACTTTCGCTTGAATCGAAGTTCTATAACTCCAGATATAGTTAAAAATCTGAGTAGAGGTCAGAGAGTAACAGTTCAAAAATGGACAGTAACAGTGGAACAGTAACAGTCCAAGTGTTTGTTAATAAACGATTTTGACTATCTTAGATGCAGAACTGGGTTCTTCTCAAAAAATTGAACTTGTTGCCTCATGTATTACCATTCCAACTCCATAAATGTGGCTTGAATTGGAGTTCTATAACTCCAGATATAGTTAAAAATTTGATTAGAGGTGAGACAGTAACAGTCCAAGTGTTTGTTAATAAGCGATTTTGACTATCTTAGAGGCAGAACTGGGTTCTTCTCAAGCATTGAACTTGTAGCCTCAAGTCTTACCTTTCCAACGCCATAAATTTCACTTGAATCGGAGTTCTATATCCCCAGATATAGTTAAAAATCTGAGTAGAGGTCAGACAGTAACAGTTCAAAAACGAGACTGTAACAGTTGGACAGTAACAGTCCACGTGTTTGTTAATGAGCGATTTTGACTATCTTCGAGGCAGAACTGAGTTCTTCTCAAAACATAGAACCTGTAGCCCCATATCTTACCTTTCCAACGCCATAAATTTCGTTTGAATCCCGAGTTCTATAACTCCAGATATAGTTAAAAGTATGAGAAGAGGTCAGACAGTAACACTTCAAAAAGGGACAGTAACAGTTGGACAATAAGAGTCTAAGTGTTTGTTAATGAGCGATTTCGCTATCTTAGACGCAGAACTAGGTTCTTCTCAAATATAGAACTTGTAGCTTCATGTCTTACCTTTCCAACACCGTAAATTTGGCTTGAATCGGAGTTTTATAACTCCAGATATAGTTAAAAATCTGAGTAGAGGTCAGACAGTAACAGTTCAAAAATGGACAGTAACAGTGGAACAGTAACAGTCAACGTGTTTGTTAATAAACGATTTTGACTATTTTAGAGGCAGAACTGGGTTCTTCTCAAAACATTGAACTTGTTGCCTCATGTATTACCTTTCCAACTCCATAAATGTGGCTTGAATTGGAGTTCTATAACTCCAGATATAGTTAAAAATTTAAGGAGAGGTGAGACAGTAACAGTCCAAGTGTTTGTTAATAAGCGATTTTGACTATCTTAGAGGCAGAACTGGGTTCTTCTCAAAACATAGAACTTGTAGCCTCATGTCTTACCTTTCCAACGCCACAAATTTCACTTGAATCGAAGTTTGATTACTCCACATATAATTAAAAATCTGATGAGAGGCAGACAGTAACAGTTCAAAAACGAGACAGTAACAGTTGGACAGTAACAGTCTAGGTGTTTGTTAATGAGTGGTTTTGACTATCTTAGAGGCAGAACTGGGTTCTTCTCAAAACATTGAACTTGTAGCCTCCTATCTTAGCTTTCCAAGGCCGCAACTTTCGCTTGTATCGGAGTTCTATAACTCCAGATATAGTTAAAAATCTGAGTTGAGGTTAGACAGTAACAGTTCAAAAATGGACAATAACAGTGGAACAGTAGCAGTCAAAGTGTTTGTTAATAATCGATTTTGACTATCTTAGATGCAGAACTGGGTTCTTCTCAAAACATTGAACTTGTTGCCTCATGTATTACCTTTCCAACTCCATAAATGTGGCTTGAATTGGAGTTCTATAACTCCAGATATAGTTAAAAATTTGAGTAGAGGTGAGACAGTAACAGTCCAAGTGTTTGTTAATAAGCGATTTTGACTATCTTAGATGCAGAACTGGGTTCTTCTCAAAACATTGAACTTGTTGCCTCATGTATTACCTTTCCAACTCCTTAAATGTGGCTTGAATTGGAGTTCTATAACTCCAGATATAGTTAAAAATTTAAGGAGAGGTGAGACAGTAACAGTCCAAGTGTTTGTTAATAAGCGATTTTGACTATCTTAGAGGCAGAACTGGGTTCTTCTCAAAACATAGAACTTGTAGCCTCATGTCTTACATTTCCAACGCCATAAATTTCACTTGAATCGAAGTTCGATTACTCCACATATAATTAAAAATCTGATGAGAGGTCAGACAGTAACAGTTCAAAAACGAGACAGTAACAGTTGGACAGTAACAGTCTAGGTGTTTGTTAATGAGTTGTTTTGACTATCTTAGAGGCAGAACTGGGTTCTTCTCAAAACATTGAACTTGTTGCCTCATGTATTACCTTTTCAACTCCATAAATGTGGCTTGAATTGGAGTTCTATAACTCCAGATATAGTTAAAAATTTAAGGAGAGGTGAGACAGTAACAGTCCAAGTGTTTGTTAATAAGCGATTTTGACTATCTTAGAGGCAGAACTGGGTTCTTCTCAAAACATAGAACTTGTAGCCTCATGTCTTACATTTCCAACGCCATAAATTTCACTTGAATCGAAGTTCGATTACTCCACATATAATTAAAAATCTGATGAGAGGTCAGAGAGTAACAGTTCAAAAACGAGACAGTAACAGTTGGACAGTAACAGTCTAGGTATTTGTTAATGACTGGTTTTCACTATCTTAGAGGCAGAACTGGGTTCTTCTCAAAACATTGAACTTGTAGCCTCCTATCTTAGCTTTCCAACGCCGCAACTTTTGTTTGAATCGAAGTTCTATAACTCCAGATATAGTTAAAAATCTGAGTAGAGGTCAGAGAGTAACAGTTCAAAAATGGACAGTAACAGTGGAACAGTAACAGTCCAAGTGTTTGTTAATAAACGATTTTGACTATCTTAGATGCAGAACTGGGTTCTTCTCAAAACATTGAATTTGTTGCCTCATGTATTACCATTCCAACTCCATAAATGTGGCTTGAATTGGAGTTCTATAACTCCAGATATAGTTAAAAATTTGATTAGAGGTGAGAGAGTAACAGTCCAAGTGTTTGTTAATAAGCGATTTTGACTATCTTAGAAGCAGAACTGGGTTCTTCTCAAAACATAGAACTTGTAGCCTCATGTCTTACATTTCCAACGCCATAAATTTCACTTGAATCGAAGTTCGATTACTCCACATATGATTAAAAATCTGATGAGAGGTTAGACAGTAACAGTTCAAAAACGAGACAGTAACTGTTGGACAGTAACAGTCTAGGTGTTTGTTAATTAGTGGTTTTGACTATCTTAGAGGCAGAACTGGGTTCTTCTCAAAACATTGAACTTGTTGCCTCATGTATTACCTTTCCAACTCCATAAATGTGGCTTGAATTGGAGTTCTATAACTCCAGATATAGTTAAAAATTTAAGGAGAGGTGAGATAGTAACCGTCCAAGTGTTTGTTAATAAGCGATTTTGACTATCTTAGAGGCAGAACTGGGTTCTTCTCAACACATAGAACTTGTAGCCTCATGTCTTACATTTCCAACGCCACAAATTTCACTTGAATCGAAGTTCGATTACTCCACATATAATTAAAAATCTGAGGAGAGGTCAGAGAGTAACAGTTCAAAAACGAGACAGTAACATTTGGACAGTAACAGTCTAGGTGTTTGTTAATGAGTGGTTTTGACTATCTTAGAGGCAGAACTGGGTTCTTCTCAAAACATTAAACTTGTAGCCTCCTATCTTGGCTTTCCAACGCCGCAACTTTCGCTTGAATCGAAGTTCTATAACTCCAGATATAGTTAAAAATCTGAGTAGAGGTCAGAGAGTAACAGTTCAAAAATGGACAGTAACAGTGGAACAGTAACAGTCCAAGTGTTTGTTAATAAACGATATTGACTATCTTAGATGCAGAACTGGGTTCTTCTCAAAACATTGAACTTGTTGCCTCATGTATTATCTTTCCAACTCCATAAATGTGGCTTGAATTGGAGTTCTATAACTCCAGATATAGTTAAAAATTTGAGTAGAGGTGAGACAGTAACAGTCCAAGTGTTTGTTAATAAGCGATTTTGACTATCTTAGAGGCAGAACTGGGTTCTTCTCAAGCATTGAACTTGTAGCCTCAAGTTTTATCTTTCCGACGCCATAAATTTCACTTGAATCGGAGTTCTATATCCCCAGATATAGTTAAAAATCTGAGGAGAGGTCAGACAATAACAGTTCAAAAACGAGACTGTAACAGTTGGACAGTAACAATCCACGTGTTTGTTAATGAGCGATTTTGACTATCTTCGAGGCAGATCTGGGTTCTTCTCAAAACATAGAACCTGTAGCCCCATATCTTACCTTTCCAACGCCATAAATTTCGCTTGAATCCCGAGTTCTATAACTCCAGATATAGTTAAAAGTATGAGAAGAGGTCAGACAGTAACAATTCAAAAAGGGACAGTAACAGTTGGACAGTAAGAGTCCAAGTGCTTGTTAATGAGCGATTTCGCTATCTTAGACACAGAACTGGGTTCTTCTCAAATATAGAACTTGTAGCTTCATGTCTTACCTTTCCAACACCGTAAATTTGGCTTGAATCGGAGTTCTATAACTCCAGATATAGTTAAAAATCTGAGGAGAGGTCAGACAGTAACAGTTCAAAAAAAAAGACAGTAACAGTTGGGCAGTAACAGTCCAGGTGTTTATTAATGAGCAATTTTGACTATCTTAGAGGCAGAACTGGGTTCTTCTCAAAACATTGAATTTGTAGCCTCCTGTCTTACCTTTCCAACGCCGCAACTTTTGCTTGAATTGGAGTTCTATAACTCCAGATATAGTTAAAAATCTGAGTAGAGGTCAGACAGTAACAGTTCAAAAATGGACAGTAACAGTGGAACAGTAACAGTCAAAGTGTTTGTTAATAAACGATTTTGACTATCTTAGAGGCAGAACTGGGTTCTTCTCAAAACATTGAACTTGTTGCCTCATGTATTACCTTTCCAACTCCATAAATGTGGCTTGAATTGTAGTTCTATAACTCCAGATATAGTTAAAAATTTAAGGAGAGGTGAGACAGTAACAGTCCAAGTGTTTGTTAATAAGCGATTTTGACTATCTTAGAGGCAGAACTGGGTTCTTCTCAAAACATAGAACTTGTAGCCTCATGTCTTACCTTTCCAACGCCGTAACTTTCGCTTGAATCGAAGTTCTATAACTCCAGATATAGTTAAAAATCTGAGTAGAGGTCAGAGAGTAACAGTTCAAAAATGGACAGTAACAGTGGAACAGTAACAGTCCAAGTGTTTGTTAATAAACGATTTTGACTATCTTAGATGCAGAACTGGGTTCTTCTCAAAACATTGAACTTGTTGCCTCATGTATTAGCTTTCCAACTCCATAAATGTGGCTTGAATTGGAGTTCTATAACTCCAGATATAGTTAAAAATTTAAGGAGAGGTGAGATAGTAACAGTCGAAGTGTTTGTTAATAAGCGATTTTGACTATCTTAGAGGCAGAACTGGGTTCTTCTCAAAACATAGAACTTGTAGCCTCATGTCTTACCTTTCCAACGCCATAAATTTCACTTGAATTGAAGTTCGATTACTCCACATATAATTAAAAATCCGATGAGAGGTCAGACAGTAACAGTTCAAAAACGAGACAGTAACAGTTGGACAGTAACAGTCCAAGTGTTTGTTAATGAGCGATTTTGACTATCTTGGAGGAAGAACTGGGTTCTGCTCAAAACATAGAACCTGTAGCCCCATATCTTACCTTTCCAACGCCATAAATTTCACTTGAATCCGAGTTCTATAACTCCAGATATAGTTAAAAATATGAGTAGAGGTCAAACAGTAACAGTTCAAAAAGGGACAGTAACAGTTGGACAGTAACAGTCCAACTGTTTGTTAATGAGCGATTTCACGTTCTTAGACGCAGAAGTGGGTTCTTCTCAAATATAGAACTTGTAGATTCATGTCTTACCTTTCCAACACCGTAAATTTGGCTTGAATCGGAGTTCTATAACTCCAGATATAGTTAAAAATCTGAGGAGAGGTCAGACAGTAACAGTTCAAAAACGAGACAGTAACAGTTGGGCAGTAACAGTCCAAGTGTTTGTTAATGAGCGATTTTGACTATCTTAGAGGCAGAACTGGGTTCTTTTCAAAATATTGAACTTGTAGCCTCCTGTCTTACCTTTCCAATGCCTCAACTTTCGCTTGAATCGGACTTCTATAACTCCAGATATAGTTAAAAATCTCAGGAGAGGTCAGGCAGTAACAGTTCAAAAATGGACAGTAACAGTGGAACAGTAACAGTCCAAGTGTTTGTTAATAACCGATTTTGACTATCTTAGAGGCAGAACTGGGTTCTTCTCAAAACATTGAACTTGTTGCCTCATGTAATACCTTTCCAACTCCATAAATTTGGCTTGAATTGGAGTTCTATAACTCCAGATATAGTTAAAAATTTGAGGAGAGGTCAGACAGTAACAGTCCAAGTGTTTGTTAATAAGCGATTTTGACTATCTTAGAGGCAGAACTGGGTTCTTCTCAAAACATACAACTTGTAGCCTCATGTCTTACCTTTCCAATGCCAGAATCGAAGTTCGATTACTCCACATATAATTAAAAATCTGATGAGAGGTCAGACAGTAAGAGTTCAAAAAGGGACATTAACAGTTGGACAGTAAGAGTCCAAGTGTTTGTTAATGAGCGATTTCTCTATCTTAGACGCAGAACTGGGTTCTTCTCAAATATAGAACTTGTAGCCTCATGTCTTACCTTTCCAACGCCACAAATTTCACTTGAATCGAAGTTCGATTACTCCACATATAATTAAAAATCCGATGAGAGGTCAGACAGTAACAGTTCAAAAACGAGACTGTAACAGTTGGACAGTAACAGTCCAAGTGTTTGTTAATGAGCGATTTTGACTATCTTGGAGGAAGAACTGGGTTCTGCTCAAAACATAGAACCTGTAGCCCCATATCTTACCTTTCCAACGCCATAAATTTCACTTGAATCCGAGTTCTATAACTCCAGATATAGTTAAAAATATGAGTAGAGGTCAAACAGTAACAGTTCAAAAAGGGACAGTAACAGTTGGACAGTAACAGTCCAACTGTTTGTTAATGAGCGATTTCACGTTCTTAGACGCAGAAGTGGGTTCTTCTCAAATATAGAACTTGTAGATTCATGTCTTACCTTTCCAACACCGTAAATTTGGCTTGAATCGGAGTTCTATAACTCCAGATATAGTTAAAAATCTGAGGAGAGGTCAGACAGTAACAGTTCAAAAACGAGACAGTAACAGTTGGGCAGTAACAGTCCAAGTGTTTGTTAATGAGCGATTTTGACTATCTTAGAGGCAGAACTGGGTTCTTTTCAAAATATTGAACTTGTAGCCTCCTGTCTTACCTTTCCAATGCCTCAACTTTCGCTTGAATCGGACTTCTATAACTCCAGATATAGTTAAAAATCTCAGGAGAGGTCAGGCAGTAACAGTTCAAAAATGGACAGTAACAGTGGAACAGTAACAGTCCAAGTGTTTGTTAATAACCGATTTTGACTATCTTAGAGGCAGAACTGGGTTCTTCTCAAAACATTGAACTTGTTGCCTCATGTATTACCTTTCCAACTCCATAAATTTGGCTTGAATTGGAGTTCTATAACTCCAGATATAGTTAAAAATTTAAGGAGAGGTCAGACAGTAACAGTCCAAGTGTTTGTTAATAAGCGATTTTGACTATCTTAGAGGCAGAACTGGGTTCTTCTCAAAACATACAACTTGTAGCCTCATGTCTTACCTTTCCAATGCCAAAAATTTCACTTGAATCGAAGTTCGATTACTCCACATATAATTAAAAATCCGATGAGAGGTCAGACAGTAAGAGTTCAAAAAGGGACATTAACAGTTGGACAGTAAGAGTCCAAGTGTTTGTTAATGAGCGATTTCTCTATCTTAGACACAGAACTGGGTTCTTCTCAAATATAGAACTTGTAGCTTCATGTCTTACCTTTCCAACACCGTAAATTTGGCTTGAATCGGAGTTTTATAACTCCAGATATAGTTAAAAATCTGAGTAGAGGTCAGACAGTAACAGTTCAAAAACGAGACAGTAACAGTTGGGCAGTAACAGTCCAGGTGTTTGTTAATGAGCGCTTTTGATTATCTTAGAGGCAGAACTGGGTTCTTCTCAAAACATTGAACTTGTAGCCTCCTGTCTTACCTTTCCAACGCCGCAACTTTCGCTTGAATCGAACTTCTATAACTCCAGATATAGTTAAAAATCTCAGGAAAGGTCAGGCAGTAACAGTTCAAAAATGGACAATAACAGTGGAACAGTAACAGTCGAAGTGTTTGTTAATAACCGATTTTGACTATCTTAGAGGCAGAACTGGGTTCTTCTCAAAACATTGAACTTGTTGCCTCATGTATTACCTTTCCAACTCCATAAATGTGGCTTGAATTGGAGTTCTATAACTCCAGATATAGTTAAAAATTTGAGGAGAGGTGAGACAGTAACAGTCCAAGTGTTTGTTAATAAGCGATTTTGACTATCTTAGAGGCAGAACTGGGTTCTTCTCAAAACATACAACTTGTAGCCTCATGTCTTACCTTTCCAATGCCAGAATCGAAGTTCGATTACTCCACATATAATTAAAAATCTGATGAGAGGTCAGACAGTAACAGTTCAAAAAGGGACAGTAACAGTTGGACAGTAAGAGTCCAAGTGTTTGTTAATGAGTGATGTTGACTGTCTTCGAGGCAGAACTGGGTTCTTCTCAAAACATAGAACCTATAGCCCCATATCTTACCTTTCCAACGCCATAAATTTCGCTTGAATCCCGAGTTCTATAACTCCAGATATAGTTAAAAATATGAGAAGAGGTCAGACAGTAACAGTTTAAAAAGAGACAGTAACAGTTGGACAGTAACAGTCCAAGTGTTTGTTAATGAGTGATTTCGCTATCTTAGACGCAGAACTGGGTTCTTCTCAAATATAGAACTTGTAGCTTCATGTTTTACCTTTCCAACACCGTAAATTTGGCTTGAATCGGAGTTTTATAACTCCAGATATAGTTAAAAATCTGAGGAGAGGTCAGACAGTAACAGTTGGACAGTAACAGTCCAGGTATTTGTTAATGAGCGATTTTGACTATCTTAGAGACAGAACTGGGTTCTTCTCAAAACATAGAACTTGTAGCCTCATGTCTTACCTTTCCAACCTCATAAATTTTGCTTGAATCGGAGTTCTATAACTCCAGATATAGTTAAAAATCTCAGGAGAGGTCAGACAGTAATAGTTCAAAAACGAAACAGTAACAGTTGGACAGTAACAGTCCATGTGTTTGTTAATGAGCAATTTTGACTATCTTAGAGGCAGAACTGGGTTCTTCTCAAAACATAAAACTTGTAGTCTCATGTCTTACCTTTCCAACGCTAAAACTATGGCTTGAATCGGAGTTCTATAACTCCAGATATAGTTAAAAATCTGAAGAGAAGTCAGTCAGTAACAGTTCAAAAACGGACAGTAACAGTTGGACAGTAACAGTGCAAGTGTTTGTTAATGAGCAATTTTGACTATCTTAGAGGCAGAAGTGGGTTCTTCTCAAAATATAGAACTTGTATTCTCATGTCTTACCTTTCCAACGCCATAAATTTCGCTTCAATCAGAGTTTTATAACTCCAGATATAGTTAACAATCTAAAGAGAGGTCAGACAGTAACAGTTAAAAAATGAACAGTAACAGTTGAACAGTAACAGTCTAAGTGCTTGTTCATGAGCGATTTTGGCTATCTTAGAGGCAGAACTGGGTTCTTCTCAATATATAGAACTTGTAGCCTCATGTCTTACCTTTCCAAAGCCATAAATTTTGCTTGAATCGGAGTTCTATAACTCCAAATATAGTTAAAAATCTAAGGAGAGGTGAGACAGTAACTGTTCAAAAACGAGACAGTAACAGTTGAACAGTGATATTCCAAAAATAAAGAAAGGAATGATAACTAGGATTGGACAAAGAACGACAGTAATAATGAGTGAAATGAGAAAAACATAAAGTACTAAGAAACGACTGAAAGAAAGACTTATTGGTTGTTGATATGGTTATTATAAAACATATCCTTGAGTGAGGAAAATTTATGAGATAAACTTGTGATTTGCAGGAGGGACCACAGACGTGGTGCAACAGTAGCAGCAGGGGAGCACGAGTAGAGCTTCTATTGCAGGTAGGTGATTCACACCTATGCTTTCTAGTTAAATTCCATGATTTAATATATTTTTGATGTGAAATGTGAATTACTGAATGTATGTGTATTCAAGGTGAAAAGTTGTTATGTGAATTGCCAAGTGATGAAATTATCACTGACAAAGGAAATATGAGAAGTGTGATTTGAGGCATAAACTAGCATACATTGAGTGTATGTTAGGATCCCGGGTAAGGGGATCACCATGTATTGTCTAGCATACATTGAGTGTATGTTAGGATCCCGGGCAAGGGGATCGTCATGAATGGACTAGCATACATTTAGTGTATGTTAGGATCCCGGGTTAGGGGATCACCCTGTATTGGTTAGCATACATTTAGTGCACGTTAGGATCCCAGGTAAGGGGATCGTCACGAATGGACTAGCATACATTTAGTGTATGTTAGGATCCCGGGTAAGGGGATCTCCACGTATTGGCTAACATACATTCAGTGTATCTTAGGATCCCGGGTAAGGGGATCACCATGTATTGGCCAGCATACATTTAGTGTATGTTAGGATCCCGGGTAAAGGGATCGCCTTATATCAACTCCTATGGGGTGGTGATGATGATACCAGTGAAATTGGTATCGGTAATGTGATAAGCAAAAGTAATCACGTTAATCTTATAAGGTATGGAATGAAGGTTGATAGTGGTAGAGGGAACGGTTATTAATAGTTTGAATAAGAAAGATATTTTAAATTAAAAAAAACTAGAAGGGAGAAGTAAATGAAATATGAATGCATGTTAGCCTGTTGAAATTATTAGATATTCATATTGTTATATTTATTGTGATATTCACCTTGCAATAATATGTATTTTGTTTCAGGATCATCGCATGCACGACAGAAGTAAATCCTAGCTTATGTTCCCTTTTTGAAATCTAGGTTCTAGGGAGTATACCCTTGTATTTTGTAAACATGAAAATGTTTGTATAACTTAATTTGTATAATAAATGTTTAAACTTGATTGGATGAATTTAACGTTATAGTTTATATATCCATATTTCATGTCCATGTATCTATATTTATTTAAATTATCCATTCATAATGATATTTTTGTTATATAATGCATATCATAAATATTATGGTTGATAGGTGTGAGTATAATTGTGGAATTGAAATCCAGGATGATTGGGTCGGGAATTAAGTTATGAGATGCGAACTGTTAGAAGTGTAAACAGGTTACATGTCGGTAACTTGGGACCTTCCAGTATAGGGGGGACTCCGTCGAAATTCCGGTAGATGTTAATACGAAGACCATGAATACGTATATACAAAAAAAAAAATTAACTACTCTGTTTTTTTATTGACATGAGATTGTTGTTTTATCCCATAAATGTGGGATGTTACATTGGGGGTCATCCCCAAAGCTTTAACAAAAGGGGACATCATTGGAAAAATAATTGGAGAGGAACTACAGAACTCCACAATGTATGATTGATTGAATGCAATGTTTAACCATGCTGACGCCTTTATTGCCTTACCAGGTGGTCTAGGCACATTGGAAGAGATCTTTCATATTTTCTCTTGGGCCCAACTGCACATTCACCATAAACCTATAGGTCTGTTAAATGTTAATGGTTTTTATGATAATTTGTTGTCTTTTCTTAATCAAGCTGTGGAACAGGAATTTCTAACATCTTCGGCATGACAAATCATAATCTCTGCTACTACTGCTGAATAATTGATTGACCAACTACAATCTTTCATCCCTGTAATTGATCCTTCCATGAGTTGCATAAATTGGTCAACTAAGGAAAGCCGTAAAAAACTTAGATTGGATTTGAGCCTTCGTTTGTGAAACCATATGTCTTTTGGTTTTATTAATAGCATAGTATTTTGTTTTGTTATTTCTTATATTTGTTTAAGTGTGTTTTAGGTTTGTCAGTGTTCGTTGTTTCAGGTGATGTTTTCTATACTCTATCTTTCTACCTTATGACATTGAGGACAATGTCTCATTTTGGTTGGGGGGAAAGGGTAGTAGTAGTTGACAAAAAAAAAACAACTAACTACTTTTGTTTTTAAAGCCATTTAACAAAACTGTTATTACTAGGATGGCAGAGTAAGAAGGAATTTTAGTGACTTTTGAGACGCATCTTAGTAAACATTTTCCAATGGTTATTTGCAATATTCATAACAAGGCCTATTAGAATATTTCTTGAAAAAAAGAAAGAGCTCTCATAGTAGCCTTAAGAGAGAAACAAGAGAGAGAAGCTCTCCTTTCCCCACGGAAATAGTCTCCTCTGTTCATAGCGCCAGCTGAAAATTTGAATTTTCGGTTACTGTAGCTTCCCCCCTTCCCTGCTTCTCTTCTGCTTTACACTTTCTTCATGGCCAAAAACAAGCGCAATACACGTCGACCCCCTGCACATAATCAACAATTACATGATAACTATGTTCTTGCTCTACCTGCTTCTCCCCTTCCTCCTCCGCCTCCCCCTCTTCTTCCCTCCCCTCCGATTCTCACCCCCTCTCCTACAGCGGTGGCCGGTAGGTCCAGCCCTGATAAATTTTTACTTTTTTTTTTTAGGAAGGGTTTGTTCCTCAACCGTTGGTCCCTTCTCCCTCTACCCCTGATCATATGATTGTAGAGGACTGCTCTGATGAAGACAATTATGATGAAGATGAAGTTGATTACTCTACATCTGGAGGAAGTTCCAAGCTCTTTCGCTCCCCTGTGCCACCTTCTACGGGCAATAACCTAGCTGTACTTCCAGTGTTTCGAGGGTTCCACCCGTGTGTGGTTCTGGGAAATCAGTAGCTGCTGCGGCTACTTCACTTCAGGAGCGATCTCCTCCTGTGCCTGCCTCCATCCCATCTCTAGCAGTGGCAGAGCCCAATATTCCAACTGTAGTCTCCCCACCTACAGAGGCTTCTCCTTCAGGCATCTCTCATCCTACTGCACCTGTTGAGAAATGGAGGGATTTATTTGCCACCAACCGCAGCACTATCACAGGTCCTAAATTACCGCATTTCTCTTCTTCTTGCGATGATTTACCCTGTGATTTGTTTTTTGATGATTTAGATAATAATTATGATGTATGGCAATTATGTATTGTGGGCTATATTGTTGGAAAGTCGCCTGGTTTTAAGGCATTGAATAATATTATATCCAGTTCTTGGAATTGTGAAGCCTCTTTGACTATTCATGAATCTGGCTGGTTAGTCTACAGATTCACCAATGTTGATGATAAACTTGTTGTTCTTGCTAAAGGTCCTTACTTGATATATGGCCGGCCACTGATTATCAAAGCTATGCCAGAGTACTTTGATTTTGGGACTAATGAGATGTCCTGTGTTCCTATATGGGTTAAATTCCCCAATTTGCCGTTAAAATGCTGGTCTCCTAGGTGCCTTGCTAAGATTGCTAGCAAATTAGGCACGCCTATACAAAGTGACCAGCTCACCTTCAGCATGTCGAGAATTTCCTATGCTAGGGTTCTTGTAGAACTGAATCTACTTGTTGATCTCAAATCCTCTATTGTCATTAACTTACCGAATGACGCCACTCTGAACCAACCGGTGATATATGAGACTCTTCCTAGATTTTGCAAGTTGTGTAAAGTCCTTGGGCACAACACGGGAACTTGCACCTCCCACCCTGCACCAGTGGTGGCAAGCCCTTTGGGCAAGAACAACCATCCACCTATAGCTGCCAATAGGGGTCGTAGTGTTTTTGATCGCCTAGGATCTGTTGCAGAGCCTAACCTTGGGAATGCTAAAGGCCAGATTGGGGAGTCTTCACAACATTATGACCCTATGACCACCGAAGCTGCGGTGGCCACTGATGGATGGGAAATTGTTAAAAGCAAGAAAGCAAGGAAATCTCCTGGCATACCGGTTAGTGCCACAGCTACAGCTGCTCCGGTTTCAACCACCCACTCTAGGGGTAAAGCACCTGCTACCTCATCTTCAGGAGGTGTTTGTATCTCTGTTTGCAACCTCCCCATCATTCATAATGGGAAAGAACCAGTTGGAGCAGTCCCATACAGGAACGATTCTAATGTGGTTCCTGTTGGTGTAACCCCTATACGTGGTCAGAGAAGGAGTTCATCTAGAGCATCTGGGAGTGGTAGGGTGCCCCCTCCACCTTTTCCTATATAATGTTATTATTCAGCTGGAATGTCAGAGGGCTTAACAGTCCTCTGAAACAGCATGAGCTGGTTCGTCTCATGCAAAAACATAAATTTGATGTATGTGGTCTCCTGGAGACCAAATTGTCTTCTTCCAAACTTCAGTCTATGCACAAGTTTCGACTGAAGCGCTGGAAACTAGTCTCTAATGTGGAAGCTACTAGCACTGCTAGAGTGATTGTGTTATGGAATCCTTTTACTGTTCATGTTGATGTGTTTGATTCTTCTCCCTAGTTTATTCATGTTTCCATTCGATGCTTATCTTCTCATCCTACTTTTGCTGCTTCATTTGTTTATGGTTACAATACCATTTCTGGTCGTAGAACTCTATGGGATGGCCTCAAATCTTGGGCTTCAACTGGTCCCTGGCTTGTGTTGGGAGATTTCAACTCCACTCTTTCTCAAGATGACAAATATAATGGTGAAACGGTCTCTTCCTACGAAGTCTCTGATTTCAAAGCATGCTGTTCAGAGCTTGGGCTTTCCGATCTAAACTACACTGGCTGTCATTATACTTGGTCCAATGGGACTGTTTGGACTAAAATTGATCGTGTTCTAGCCAATCCTTCATGGAACAATCTTCAGCACACTTCTCATGTGCATTTCCAACCTCCATGAGCTTTCTCTAATCACTTAGGAGCCCATGTCCGCATTGGTGGCAGTTCTACCCCAGGTCGTCGGCCATTTAAGTTTTACAATATGTGGGTTGAACACTCAGAGTATGCAGGCCTAATTTCTGATGGATGGCAACTCCCAACCGAAGGCTCTCCCATGTTTATTTTGTGTAGGAAGCTCAAATCTTTAAAGCAACCCCTAAAGAGTCTGAACAGGTGATTAGTACTTAAAAGTGCATTTTTATCAAGGTTTTATATCATCATTTTGCACTTGAAG
>Ga0325404_1001875_pt1 | contig 22318 bp, 10 predicted proteins | sample PopdelMetagenome_18_FD_205664 | JGI IMG/M metagenome (GOLD analysis project Ga0325404, IMG submission 205664) | Populus deltoides microbial communities from Bellville, Georgia, United States - Xylem-Control-R1 | ecosystem: Host-associated > Plants > Phyllosphere > Stem > Wood/Secondary xylem...
TGAGAATGTTTTGTTATGTATTGCTGCAATATCTACTAAATAACAAACACTATTTATCATGTTAATATGAATGGATGTTGGTGAGACCTCCAAACAACATATTGTAATTTGATGGAGAATGGACCGAATGGTTGTTTAAGAACATCCACTCTTGAAGGTTGTTTCTTGCTATTTTTCTTGGTTGTGAAAAAATACTTATTGAAAGTAAAGAATATGATTGGAATATTTCTTATTTAAATATATATTTGTTGTTTGGTTTTTTTTTTATTTTTACATGCACAAGTAATGAGAGCATTGGGTTGGAGAATAGGGTTAGTAATAATGAAATTCAAAGCTAACAATTTTCCATTGAATTACACACCTTTTTGCCTTGAAAAAAAGAAAAAAAATTCCTAGAAATAGTAGAAATGGAAAAGAGTGGAAACTAACGACAATGTTGTTTCAAAATTGTGGTATGTTATATTGTGACATGGGAAATTACTTTCCCTTTTTACTTTTTATATAGAATTTATTATTGACTCCTTATTATATAATAAAATTTAAAAAATTTAGCTATGAATTGAACCAGCATTACATAAGGGAATGGCGAGGTTTGAATCGAATGAAAGGAAATATAGGATATAGAGTGGATATAGTCCATGCTTGTAAAAGGAAAATTAATATGTGGAGTAATAAAAAAAAAAGCATGAAGGTTAAAGAAAGAAGAAGGATAAAAAAAAACAATAAATCAATAAATTAACAACGACTGCACTGTAGATTAATTAAATTTACAAAAACCTCAAAACTTGTTCATTAGCAGGCATCAACTAGCATGCAAGTGATATGTAGATGATAATTAGTAGGTTGGTAATCAGTGGGCTTGCAATTTCTATTATCAAGAAAACTAGAAACCATCAAAAATATTAGTTCATGTTTTTTGTCAAGGCATTTCAGTACGTGGTTGTAATCAAAACAAAGATCATCAAATGAATGTAACTTATATAATCTTGAATTATTAAAGTCTTTATTTATATTCAGAATATTAAAGTATTTGATTATTTTTTTATGTATTGAATTATATTATGGCATTGCTATAAGTCTAGAATAACAAATCTAAAATTGTAGCGAAAGTCTAGGATTTAAGTTTGGAGTACAAGTTGCACACATTAACTCAATATTCAACTTAAAAAAAGGTCCTCTTAATTAAGAGAAGCATAAAAAAACTCAAAATAATTAGCAATCACAATACGAGTGTCATATTTGTTATTTGAAACTATGACACCAAAACAAAATTAAAATTACTAGAAAATTAGAAAAAAAAAGGAAAAAGAGAAGAATTATTAGATGTTCTTGTTGATAGGAAATAGAAAATCAATCATTTAATGGGAAGAAACATACAAAAATACATGTTTATAATTGTGAAAGAGAGATGTTTACTCTTTGAACGAACAATGAAAGAGGCTAATAAAATACTCGAAAAAAGTTATAAGTTTTTTTCTAAAAAAAATAAAGAGAAACATAAAATCAAGATAAAAATGATTGAAGATCATTACAATAAAATTGTAGGAGTGAATGAAAGATCAAATTGTGACAATCTATAGTCTAATATTAGATAGAGACAGAATGGTAAAAGAAGCTTGAAGCATGAAATAGCAAAATTTGAATAAAAAATCTTATGAGGGAATGATTAGGGTTTTTAAAGATATCAATGCAAGATTATATGTCAAAATAAAAAAAAATGATAAAGTGATATCTAATTTTAATTATACTATGTTAAAGACCGTGAATAATATTTTTAAATAAATAATAATTGAGGTTAATAACTATTTAGATGAGAAAGCAAAAAAATGAATCAAATTATAAGTGAAATGATCGTAAACAAAATGGGAAAGATCATAATGGACAAAATAGTTAACTAAGGGAAGCCTTTAATGATAAATGAAGTGGAGAATTGTTCAAAAAATAAATTTATCTAATTCTAACTTTTAAATTAAGATTATTTCCAAATTTATTAACTGAAGATGTTTTTACTTTGTATATAAATTTTCCACTCAATTCATTTTAGAGTTGAAATGATATGTGAATTATATTTCAAGCTCACTTCTTTAGGACAAAACCATAATTTATATTGGTTGATTTGGTGAAATTGAGCAATATCCTTAGAAACTCTCGTAGGAAATATGGTTGCCAAGCTATTGGAGGTTGATGTTTTGTTTAAAAACATACAATTAATTTATTATAGCATTATCTGTTTAGTAATAATTATTTTTTAAAATTTATTTTTCATGAAATTTATATTTTTTATTTTATTGATATTAAAATGATTTAAAAATATTAAAAAATTAATTTTATTTTATAAAATTAATTTTTTAAAAAGCATAGCAACGCGGAAGACAAACAGGACCAAGTGTTGTCTTCGTTATGAGTTGTGAGAACCGGTAAATCCTTTCTTTCCTGGGCTCAAAAAATGGTTAAAGCCAGAGACCCACTAAAAACCTTTCTCTATCCCCTAAACCCCTCAATTTGACCACTTGGAACACCACTCATCCTGCTCTCAACACCACATCCATTGTAAAAACAATGCTCACCAGACTCTTTCTCAGACCCAACTCAGTCATCCTCTCTCCAACTCACTTCTTTCTCTTCCCCAAACTCTCTCTTACAAAACCCACCATAGCCTCTAATGCCATCCCATATGGACCCTCCCTTCGAAAGGGTAAAACCTCACTTCACTGCCCTCAACAGAAACAGCGGCGGTGGCGGCAACAACAACAAGAATATCAATCTCTTTCTGGCCCAAAACCCCTTTATCAATGCAAAGAAGACCAGGAGGGTGAAAAAGAAGAGGACCCTGATGACGTTAATATGATAAACGAGGATGACTTCACTCGGGTTTTTGATATAGCTGCGCTTAGAGTTCCTGCAAAGGACTGTTTTTCTCTGGAGAGCAGAATTCGTGGCCATTTATTGAATTGGCCGCGGATTCGAAACATTGCCAGAGTACCTGGAGATGAAATGGAAGAAAGTATGGTTTCTTTGTTGGGAGAGAAAGGAAGTGAAGATGAAGAGAATTTTGATGCTTTTAATAGAAGGATTTATGGGAAAGCAGAAGGAGATGGTGAAGAACTAAGTCCTGTTTTGTACAGGGAAAAATTGGCGAACGAGTTCAATTCAAGGGGGTTTATAAAGTTTAGGAATTTGGCAAAGATTTCGAGGCCGAAGAGGAAGAAGAAGAAGAAGATGGGAGGAAAAGGAGTGGAGGGGGAGGAAAATGAGAGGGAAAGGAGGGATGAATTTTCTGTGGTGGAGGTTGTGGAAGAGGAGGAAGGAGGGGATTGGAGGGGCTTGTTGGGGGATGAATTCAAGGGGAGGGGGAAATGGATGGGGTCGACGAGGTTGTTGCTTTTGGACGAGAGGTATGCGGAGAAGGGAGTGGATGAGTTGCCCCAAGCAATCAAGGTGGCTAGTCCAAATACTTAGTTGCTCTGTGAGTCAGTTTGAAGGTCTTTCATTTTTCCACACTGCAATTTTATTGCTCTTGTTTTGTGTTTAATGTGTCTCGCCATGAATCAGGATTGTGATTTGCTTTTCTTGCGTAACTGACTCTTCAGGAGTATAATTAGCTGCCATCATACTTTGGTTGATGTTGGTTAGCATTTAGTTTTTTCCACTTCATGCTTGTCTTGTTCTGTGTTCTTTCCGTAAGCAGTTTTGATTTTGGCGATTTTGGCAGTCCTCTGATGCCTTCCTTACATATTATTAATTGCGTGGCCTGTTCCTTTTCAGTTTCCTTGGCAAGCATAAAAACAACTAATTGTTTCTCATTAAGATATAATTTGAATATCTTGTACTTAGTGTGCTATTCTATGATTAGCTAGGGCATATACATTAGGAGAACAGTTGAACTTTATTAAGTATGATTATTTACCATTGTCACCTGGTCTATGCCCTAATGTTAGGATAGCTGATTCACTGGAGAAAAGTTTTTGCCTGGTACTTAATTTGGGAAGCCAGTGAAGCATGCTGTTTGATGATGGTTCTTTTTTGCCTTTTGTGAGTGTAGGATCTCAAAATTTTGTAGGATGCCACGTGGAAAAGAAGTAAAACTATTAACTCTTTGTTGGTTCTGGCAAACGAAGAATTTAGCACAGAACATTCAGAAAATAGGGAAATAAGCATCTTATTTGCATCTATAGAAAAATATGTAACATTTTATGTGGATTGATTTTTGACGAGGCAGAAGAACCATGGTGTGGAGAGACTAATGCACTATGATCAAAGACAAGTAATTATAGCTTTAGGCATGTTATCTGATGCCCCTGTCACGCTGATTTCCAATTCTATGTGTGAAATGATTTTTGCAATGAAAACTTCTGTGATCGAACTATTGCAAAGAAAGCAATCTGCCATCTTCTCTCCCCATATCTTTTTTAGGAGTGGAAAATACTGCAGATTTGTAAAGAAGCTATCTTGGAAAGGAGGAATATAAAACTTGCACCAAAGCAATGATGTGCGGTTGAATTGGTGTAAGAGTTGAGATGTGTCTACTTACATTATAAGACGATTTTGTTGATTCAAATTGAACTGGTTATCCCACTCCCTTGGTTTGTGGACCACTAGCACAGCTGTTATTTCTTTTGGTTTTCACATTCAATCAGTAGGAAAGCATTATATTTAGCAACAAAAGTGGCAATCTGTAATGAGATGGTCAGTATTTGTTTTTGGTGAAACCCACACAGCAGATAATCAATCAAAAGTTGTGTTTCAAATCATAGGTTATTGGTTTGACTGACTAGGATCAGTGATGTGTTTCAAGATTGCCTGTATATTTCAACTGCTACAAGAGTTTTGCTTTCTATTGGTGTTGTAACCTACAGAAGTCAAAAGCATACATCAAGATTCTGAGAATACATTAGAGTTGTCTAATTCTCGTGGAATATTGATAACAATCCCAGTGACCAATCCTGGAAGTCGATCATATTGATTCCAGGTGTGAAATATTGCAGCAGATATGCTCTGCCTTGGTTGTTATATCTCCCTAAAATATCCATAGCATCATTGCTATGGTGGGAGTTGTCTGACTGCTTCTTATGAGATAATTTCCTTTCCTCAGCCATTAGAATTTATGTCCTATGAATCTTCAATTTTCAGCTAACCGTAATGATGTATGCTTTTCATGTCACCTTTTAGACAGAGCCCCCTACCTTGCAAATAGTCTGTATGTAAATTGACAGTTTTTCTTTATAATTTTATTAGCTTTTCTAAATCAAATATCTTTCCTTTCAAGCTTAGAAAATGTCTCATGCTTTCTTTTTCTCCCCTTCTTGTTTTATATGTGTACAACCTTGATATGGAAGTTTCAGACTGGAGTGTCTGGTGGCACTCCTTGTTCTGTTGCCTCAAAGGAATTTTCCCTATACAGCTAATTCTGCCAAACTGCAATGTGTCTATTCTTTTATTCATATAACATGCTCTATAGCATGACATAAGATTTATGCTTCAACGGCAGGTTTCAATTTTTTTTCCTCTTTGTTTGTGATTTACACCTAACATTCTCCTCCCTTACACCAGGCTGTGGCACAAGAAGCTATGAGAGAGAACTCAACTACTACCTTTAATCTTGTTAGATGCAAGCTGACTTTGTTTTATGATTACTGGCAGATGAATGAGGTACAGAAAGGGTACCCACTTTTTTTTGATGTGTTTGCTTGCTCTGTTTTGATGGTCAATCTCTTACACTTATATGATGTGAAGTAAATTAAGTGAATTTCCATCTCGGAGGATTTCTAGGTTGATTTTATGTTGTTCTTTGAAAAAAATACATCAGTGGGTGTTTGTAAGTCATTCAGCAACCAAAAAAAAGAGGGAAATAGCAGGTTTCCAGAAATGCATGTCCCATTGTTATTCAGGAAAAAAAACCAAAAGAAAAAAAAGTAAGGAGTCCCTTTTGCAGGGCAGTAAATGGAACTGAGAAGTTTATGAACAGCCCTCGCATGGCTCAGCTTGTTCATTTAAAAGGGGGCCAATTGCAAGCCTTATTTTAGGATAATTTAGCCCACATATGTTTATGCCTTATTGATTGGCTTGTGAACAGGTTTGATCAGGACACTGAAGATAGAGTTTTATATGCCATTCTATCTGTTTAGTCTCTACACTCACCTTTTTCCTTTCCCTTTAGCTACTTTAATTCATAGTAATTTTGTTTATGTAAAACTATTTGCTTTGATAATTAATGTTATTTTTAATTAAATGACCAAACTTGAACTTGCATGCTTAAAGAAGTCGAATCAAGCTGAGGTCATGTAGGATCCTAAGCTTGAGCTGAGTTGAAGTTTGACCATTGCTATTCTAATTCCAGCTGGTGGGGTTGCATGCACTTAAACTTGGTACTGTGTACTGCCTTTTATAAGCTGTTGCCCATGAACGCATCTGCTATTCTCACACTGCACTGGGTTATTGGAGTGTTGCAAAATCATGTTGGTTTATAATAACTACAGTTTTACAGATCTTGGAGGCCTTACTGCCACGGGATATGATTATTCCATCAGCTTTTGAAACAGTTGGACATATTGCACATCTGAACCTGAGAGATGAGCATCTGCCATACAAGAAGCTTATAGCAAAGGTTCATTCCAGGAACTTCTAGTCTTACAATCTTGAAGATTAACTGAGGAATTGAAACGTATTTCCTGAACTACTTTTTTTAATAATTACATCTTCTCCTACAGGTAGTGCTGGATAAAAATAAGCCAAAGATACAAACAGTTGTAAATAAGATTGATGCCATACATAATGACTACAGAACAATGCAGCTTGAAGTTTTAGCAGGAAATCACTCCCTTGTTACCATGGTAGTCGAGAATGGATTACGGTTCCATGTTGATTTAGCAGCAGTGTATGTTCACTTTACTTGCAACATAATTGAGCATTCAACTGAAATATTTAGATGTTTGTTCTTCTCGAGTTTAGCAGAAAACCAACTTAAAAGGCACTTCTTTCTACTCCCTTCTCAGTCAGGAATCTGCATCATTCAGTTTTCTGTATTTATCATCTTATGTTTTTGAGGTCCATGTTTTGAACACCCAATTGTCAGTGTTGAACATTATTTTATAGTTGATACTCCCAAAAAACAGGCCTTAGCTGTATATATTGATTATCAATTAGGTCTGCTGCATACTGGTTTACAGGGGTCCCCCCCCCCCCCGAAAGCACCCAAATTTCCAAGGTTAAATTTCTCTTGCAGTCATCTAAAGTTTCTTTAACCTATACCGCATCTTACACTCCCCGCCCCCCTCTCTACCTTCCGCTGTCTCTCTATCTCTCTCTCTGCAGTTGCTGAATGATCTTTATGCTGTCATGAGTGGCAGAGTCAGAAGTGGATGTAATTGAAAAACTATTTCCCAGAATAAATTTCAAATTTAATGTAACCTATAAAAGACATAAAACGCAGAAAGGACTTATGTTTATTTTCCCCCTTGATGCAGCTATTGGAATTCCAGGCTTGCTAGTGAAAGGCAAAGACTTCTGAATGGCTTCACGCACAATGATGTCCTTTGTATGTTATAATATTTACCTTTTTATTTTTCTAACTGACCTGTGCTAAGAGTCTTGAGAGTTTTTAGGTCGTAGTTTTCTATCATTAGTCTGTATTTGAATGTAGCTGCTTGCTTACTTGTATCTTCAAGTTTTTTCCTGCATCTCCGTTGAATATTTTTATCAATGTACTAACCTGTTTCCGGCCATATTTATTACATGATTGATAGGTGATGTTTTTGCCGGAGTTGGGCCAATAGCTCTATCTGCTGCAAAGATAGTGAAACATGTATACGCCAATGATTTGAACCCTTGTGCAGTTCAATATATGGAGAAAAATAGTGTTCTCAACAAGCTTGAGAGGCATATTGAGGTATGATAGCGACTTCCATTTGTGGTTTCTGTAGTTTCCTTTTGCCTATATTATTTAGAAGATCATTCAGCTCGATATAGCATTACTTCATAGTTATCTCCTTCCATTTCCTCTTGTTGGAAGTTTGAGCGTGAAATAAAGATGCATTAAGTTCAGTCAATTATGTTGCCCCCTAGTGAGTGAAGATACCATATAAAAAGTGGTTCTCATGCTGTCATGCAGTGTTCTATAGCCAGCTTGTTGCATAAGTAATCTGACTTCCATATCTTTAGTTCTATGGCATTAAACTTGAGGTTAATTGTTGTAGGTATCTAGCTGCAATTGTTTCTTGTCAACATGCTTCATAATAAGGATATTACATGCCATTTTGTAGATCTTTAACATGGATGGAAGAAGGTTCATCGATGCTATGTATGCCAGTCAGAAAGCTCAGTCCATCACACAGGTGGTCATGAACTTGCCAAACGATGCAGTGGAGTATCTAGGTGTGCAAAGTTTTCCTGGACCAAATGTTTAGATTCTAAAAATTGCATGCACAATCTGGTTATTTCTATGCAATCATAATACATGCCATTAGTTTTCCAGTCACACTTTCTTTGATACAGACTTCTCTAAGAATGCAATAATTTTGTTTGTGGACATACAATAATGGGAAGCTACCCTTCAAAATACACAGCTGATCGAGTATTTCATTTTGTTTGAACTTTGAAGTGTACTTACTGCTAAGAAACATGCACTTAATTTTCTTGGATAGCCTGTATGTGGCAACTGATGCTGTTACTTGACAAGCAAATTTCGTGCACCGAATTTGAATAACCGGGATAGTGTTAAGCTAGAACCAGATTGTTTCTGAAATTGATGAATTCTGAGAATTACGTGATTCTTTTTATCTATGTTTTTTCCTCCTCTATTCACAGATGCATTCAGAGGGATATTCAAGTATAAACCCAAAGATAAAGAATATGCCATGCCAATGATCCATGTTTATGGATTCTCCAAAGCTCGTGATCCAGAATTTGATTTCCACGAGGTCTGTTGCTAAAATCTTTTGAGGAATTGCACCTTTTTTTCACCTTTGATAATTATATGCTGGACTTGGAGTGTGCAAGCCAGGTTTTTTATTTTCATTTTTCTTCAATTCCTGATTTCCCCCCCTTTTCCTGAACACTGTAAATGCAGCGGATAAGGATTGCACTGCAAGAGGTGGCAGTTAATGTAGAAATGCGTAGGGTGCGGCAAGTTGCGCCTGGAAAATGGATGCTGTGTGCATCATTTAGGCTTCCTACAAGTGTAGCATATGCGCATACTATGTCAAGGATGCAAGCGCATCAAGTTAAATCCTTTTAGTTTTAATTTTCAAATTATTAACATTAAACTTAACGGGTGCTGTTTTTCCAATTCATCCCATCATAAAATATTATTCATTTCAATAGATTTTTTCTTCTTCTAAATCTATGTTTCTTTTTCAAATTTGTTTATCGGACTTTATAATTTATTATGATTTGTTTTATACATGATTAGCTTGGTCACATAACCTATATCATGGGTTTAACAGGTCGACTCGAATTTTTTTATTTTTTTAATTAATTTTTTTTATTTAATCATTTAACGTTAGATTAATTAGGAATTATGATTTATGATTTATTTTGGTTTGTTTTCTATAATGTTATCTTGATTTCATGACAAATGTTACGGGTTTAGTAGGTTAATCCAGTTGACTCGAGTTTTTTTTGTGTTTTTTTTAGCACCACCTCACAAAATACTAATCATTTTAATGATTTTTTTTTCCTTTCTAAATCTATTTTTTCCCCTTAAATTTTATACTTTAATATTTGATTTATTGGAGATTGAACTTCATAGTTTATTGTGTTTTACTTTATACGTGCTTAACTTAGTTTTATAACTTGTATTATAAGTTTGACAGATTAACTTAAGTTTTTTTTTTGTACTAGCTGATCGAGTTGCTTTTAGATCTATTAAGTTGATGAGGTTAACTTAATTTTTTTACTAGAAAAACATTAGGTATACCTAAATATTTATTTTGTATATTCAAATTTATTTTGATCCGACAGACAGCTTAGTGCTGACAGACATTTATATTAACATAGTTGATATCATATCTAGAATGCAATATCGGTCACGTTTCGAAGAACTCGATTCTATATTTAACTTGCCCTTCGAGGCAATGAAACAGTCTGGTGAAAGGGCTAGCAAGTTTAGATATCTGCTAGAAGACCGTATCTCCCTATTCTGTACCTCCTGCTTAACTTGTTTATCCTTTGAATTCTGGAGTCGTTTGGATTCCATGCCTGGAAAATGCATGCACGTTGTGTTATGCCCTTTCGGAAACTCAATCCACAGACTCTTAATGGACCTGATTATAGGCTATAGTTCTTGATGATTTCTTCGTCCCTTATCAAAGAGGGTAGAGGGAAAAGGCAAGTCCTCCATGCCCGGAATATTAATCGTGTCAAATAGCTTAAAATATCAGAGAAAGTGAAAAAGGTGGAGTTAAAAACTGAGGCAATTTGGGAATATCGTCATAATGAACCCTCGAAAACGTAGGGTTTGGAGTGGGAGGTTTGTCTAATAACTAGAAGTGTGGTTATGGTTATTTTTTAAAGTGTTTTTTATATTAAAATGTATCAAAATAAGAATTTTTTATTTTTTAAAAATTATTTTTGAGATCACAATATTAAAATGATTCAAAATATATAAAAAAATTAATTTTTAACAAAAAAAATATTAAATTTTTGTGGAACCCAAACGGTGCGTCAATAATGTCCAATTAAAAACATGTTTGGGAACGCGGTGCAAACCGCGTTTCCAAAAAATTAAATTTTTTTTGCTAAAATTTAATATGATTTGTACGTCTTGGATCGTTTTGATATGCTAATGTCAAAAATAATTTTTAAAAAATAAAAAAAAATCATTAGCATGCATGTGGTACCACACTACCAAACACCCTCTAAATATTCATTAACTGTTTTCGGCAAAGCCTGTGAAGTGAACCCTCCTAGCCATATCATCTAGCTTTTCATCCACTATCAAATTTTATTTTATAAAAATAAAATTTTTAAACTTATTTTTTAATCTTTTTTATATTTATTTATTATTAATAAAGTTGGTCAATGAAAAATAATTTCAAGTATTTTAGACAAAAAAATACTTTTTAAAATTTGTGAAAAAATAAAAAAATATCTTGTTATTTGTTAATTATATCAAATTTGATTCTCAATTTTTTTATTGCTATATATATATATATTTTATTTTGAATTTTTTTTCAATTTCGTCTTTTAGGATTTGATTTTATACCAACTTTGATTCTTATTCTTTTGATTATTTTTATTGTTATTTGTTTTTTTCTTATTATTTTTTTAATTGAATTTTTTATTTATCAGATTTGATCTTCATTCTTTTGATTACTATTTATTTTATTTAAAGTTATTTATGAAATTAAAATTATTTTTCAATTTCATTATCTTTTAATTTTTTAATTTGTCATATTTGATCTTTATTCTTTTAATTATTATTTGTTTTATTTGAAATAATTTATGAAACTAGATTTTTTTTTAATTTCATCATCCTTTAATTTTTTTATCTATCAAATTTGATCTCAATTCTTTAATAAAATTAAAAAATTTATTTTTCAACTTATTTTGTTATATATTAAAAAATATTTTTCAATTTATTTTTTATAATGTTACTAAACATTAAACCAAGAAACTCACATGTGCATCTCATGTTTCATGGGGAATGCCCCTGGCCTCCTTCATTAATTGAGCATGAAGTTCCTTTGTAAGCAAAGACGTTGCAGTTCAGTAGGTTTTTAAAATTAATTTTAAAGTATTTTTTTTTGTTTTAAAAACAATTAAATTGATAATTTTTAAGTGATTTTTATCAAAATCATAAAAATATTAAATTAAAAAAAAAAACTTAAAATTATTGCTTATCAATTTTAAGTTTTTTTTATTGAGTCTAGATAAACCATTAACTTTTTTTTATATATAAAAATATATAAAACAAGCTCATTTACTACTAAAACCAAAGATTCAACATTATCTCATTAGATTTGCTCATATCTTGAGTGCTATTAACTCTAAGTTGATTCTGCATCATTTTTCAAGCTTAAAATTTCAAACGAAAGCATTTGCTGTGGATGGAAGTGCCTTGCTGTTCCCTTTTCTGTTTATTATTATTATTATTATTATGTTTGGATAGATTGGAAAATAAAACTGTAGAGTCCTTTTGCTCACCACGATCAGAGTCCAGACATTTCTCTGACATAACTTGCTTTTATGTCTGAGTTTTTGTTTTGTACTGTTCTTCTTTTGGCAGTACCCGCACAACTAACAAACAGGTGATAGCGACCCTTTTTACCTCCCTAAAATCTCCATGCCCACTGATTTCTGTCCGGCCTCCCCTAAAATCTCAAATATTGTAAGGCATGTAATGTACCCTATAACTATATGCTGTAAGGACTGCCCTGCCCTGACGTGCTTCTGCTCTGTTCTGCCTGTGTTATTTTCATATCGATCCTGTTTATCTTCTGGGACAGAAGGGTCTTTGTGGGGTTGATCATGGGTGATGATGGGAGAGGAAACACAGGGAGGAAAATGAAGGCAAATCTCAGTTCAGTATTGAGATATAAATAATTACATGCATCCTCGTGGTCCCTGTTCAGGACTTTCTTTTGGGTATAGCAAATTGTGAACAGGGGAAGGGTTTTATCCTGAAATAGTTAGATCATTCACAAGCTGCAGAAAACCAAAACCAAGAGTTGCTCTAGCTTCAGGTTTCCTTGTAGCAACCAGCAGGAAAAAACAACGCTCACCACCTACACACTCTCATTCATCTGCCCCCAAGCCCCAAGCAATTACGGTATTGAAGAAAAGAACCCATAAAAGCTCTTAATTAACTACTGTTGTCCCGATGAAACTAGAATTTACCACTTCCTAGTTTGAATAGTTTCAAGCGAATTAGTAATCAAAATTAGGGTGCTTGCGAAGACGAGCACAGCTACATGTGCGAAAGGGTTAAATTACTGTGCATGTCACATAATCTCCAAGTACAATTCAATTTAGAAAAGAGCTCTCGTTTTGGTTTCTTCTTTGGTCTTCTCTGAACCTGCCAAGCTTAATTTCTTGCCAAAATCTTATCTACAAGAAAGTTGGCATTATTTTGCTCTTCCTTGGAGTGTTTCTACGTCATGATCAAGGTAATTAACAAGGCAGTTGAATTTGTATGAATCTTAAATTAGTATGGTTTCTATACAGGAAAAAAGATCTTCATATACTTCATCAAGAATATATGATAGTATACCAAACTGATCGACATTGAAATGACAGCAACCTTTTGTCATGCATGAGACTGGTTATGCAATGGTAATTTTTTCTCTTAATTGTTTTTAGAGCTTTAGTTCAAACAAGGTGATGCTGATATACATATATATAGCAAGTAAATTGTAAAAAGGAGAGACAAAGAAACAGTGAAGACTGTTACAAGTTAGTAATCTGGGTTGATTTTTTCAAACGGAATCTCTTTGACAGCTGATGATCATGTGAAAATATTCTAACCAAGCAAAATCACCACTTTTATGTCTGATAGCAATACGTCAAAACTACTGGTATGTTTGATTTTGTGTTTAAAAATATTTTTTAAAGTTTTTAAGTTTTTTTTAAATTAATTTTTTATTATATTTTTAAATTATTTTGATAGGACTGCTATTAAAAATAAATTTTAAAATATAAAAAAATATTATTTTAATATATTTAAAAAAAATATTTTAAAAAATAATGTTTTTTCAATATCAAACAGTACCAAACCCTTCAATCTTTCACTCCAAATCCAAGAAAAACAACAAGAGGGCTAGTAAAAAGAAAAACAACAAGAGAGCTAGTAAAAACATTGATCATAAACTCGAGGGATGTAAACTTAATTGGTTAGATCTTGAATTTTTCTGTAAAAACCACTAGTTTAAATCTTACAAAACTCAAAACCATTAAAAATTTATATAATCGTTAATTTTAATACTTATAAAATTAATCAATATATACATAAGCTCACTTGAATTACTTACGTTAATCTAAAAACATTGACCATATCATGTAATATATAACAAGTGTAATGTGGCACTTATAATACATTATTTTGATATATTAATTTAAGATTTTTTTTAGATAAAAAATAATTTTTAAAAGAAAAAAGAATTGAACGGAAGCATGAGTCCTTGTCCTGGCCGTATAACTATCTATCAATCGCACCGGTATAATTTATCTCTTCCCAGCTAGCTACGTACAAAGTACAACCTATACTACATGGTATAAAAGACCTAGCCAGTTCCAAAAGTGGGGCCATTTGCCACGTGGAATGGGACCATAAGCAAGCAATCTTCCAAGATTCTTCTTCTTTAAAAATTTTATGGTCTGATGACGTTCATGTCCATGTGATATCGCGGGCTTGATGGCCTGAAATTGTAGAGAGAGAGCACAAGGTTCCTCTCCGTAAATGGAAAAGGAGAGAGCCCCTCCTGCTTACATGGCCGAATAAGGATGATTCTTCTCACTTATTACGACGGCGCCCCGCCCACCCTATACTGAGTTTTTCAATCTTCACCAGAATCCTATCAACCCTAGGTTGTTGGTTTGGTCATGCGGTTTGGATTCCTTGAAGACCCCCAAAAACATACCTTTATTCATGTTATATGAATGTTTATATCACACCTTAAGAATTGAATTCGTCCTTCTAAAGAGGTTTATGTATTTGAAATTATGATAGTTGTTGCGGTTCAAAATATTTTTTATTTAGAAATATATTAAAATAATATTTTTTTTATTTTTTAAAAATTATTTTTAAAATCAGCACATCAAAACGAGATATATATATATATATATAATTTTTAGCAAAAGAAATTTTTTTTCAAAATTTTTTTTCTTGTTTTAAATTAATTTTTTTTCTTTTTAAATCGTTTTGACATGCTGATATAAATAAAAAAAATTTATTTTAATACATTTCTAAGTGAAAAGTACTTTAAAAACCTACTACCATTACTGTCCCAAACATTGTCATAAAATGTTCTATATCCAAGTTATAGGGTCTATTCAGGAACGTAGTACAAATCATGTTTTTTAAAATTTTGATTTATTTTTTTATGATTTCAAATTATTTTGATGTGCTGATGTTAAAAATAATTTTTTTAAAATAAAAAATATTATTTTAATATATTTAATTTTAAATAAAAAATACATTAAACTATAATTATTACCGAAATTAAAAAACACTCAGAATCCATTTGATCATGTACGTGGGCGGCGTTACTCTTGTGAACTTGGCTTCATGTGATATGTATTTGACGTCTTTATGCCGCAACATTTTTGTGTGTCTAGCAATTAAGCAAGATTCTTTAAAGTCCAGATTTATACAAATCTTTCATGATCATCAAATTTCTTCATATCCCTTTAATCATAGGGCATGATATATATAGGCCTGCTCTTACTTAGATATATACTTTCAATTATAGGAGATGTAAATTATTCATTTAGGAAAGATAAATATTATTCAATACGATTAATTTAATTTAGCATTCACTTGTTGAGATTGAAGTTTCATTTTATTTTATTTACAATAATTTGCATTCATGGAAAAAAACACCGATATGGCCTGTGTTTTGAAGCAATTTCTGCCAATACATTTCTACGTACTGATATGGAAGAATAGGGTTTCTATATATATATATATATATATATATATAATATGATGATAGAGGCATATTTTGTTTTTATTATTAAGATGAGTATTTGATTAGTTTACATGTATCTCGATTAATTTTATTTTATTATGAATTGAGATATTTGATTTAAATTTAGTTTTTTTAATTTCTATCAAATAGTTTTCCCCATGAATTTCAAAAAATATCTAGGAAAATGTGGTTGATGACATGTATAAATTCTATACCTTCATTTATTTTTGTGAATGATATTGTTGAAAAAAAAACATTATTAAAGATATTGCCTAAACATTTCGGCAAGTGAAACGTGAAATAACAATGATGAATATTACATAATAAAAAACAATAAAAACACATATTTAATTAATGTAATTCAGTAATATATCTATATTTACAGGAATAAAAAGCTTTATTTCACTGTATATCAAATTAATTAAAGTTATATAATATATATTTATAGAAGATTCTAACCATCCTAATTAAGAATATTAATAAATTTCATTAATAACATCTCAAATTAGTTGTTTTTGCTCATACATCTCTGTCTATATATAAACCACCAACCACAACATCTTCAGCAATCAAACATGAATTAAAGATACTTAAAGAAGCAATTAATTGCTATAAAAGGTGATTATTCATTAGTTAAACTTGAACATCATCAGAAGGCAGTAAATATATATTGATATTTGTTCAAAAGAATATATAGTTTTACGATCGATAATAGAAGCTAGCACATGGAGTCAGCTTTATGATATTTCCAAATATGAAGGAGCCAGGGAGGCATCATTGCAAGGCTATATCAGAGGCGAACTCATGTATTCATGACCAAATCAAATCTTACTCTGCATGATTGCCAAAAGACTGCTCTTTTGGTGTTCTTGATCGGTGGACCAATTCAGATTTTTTAAGGACACGGCACCGTCACCTGGCGAGTCCAAACCCTAGCCAGCTACCCCATGATCAGAAGATCATGCCCAGTGAAGTGAAGGATAGCAGTGCAAAAACTAAAGGTGACAGAAAAACAACGAACCATTTTTTTCTTACAAAGGCAGTAATGGTGTTTAGCTATTTTTGACAAAACTGACATTTGGGCAGCGTCCACCTGTTTTGCTTGTCTTAGCGTCTGCTCCACAGGATAATACCCTTCCCCTCCGGCCATGCCTGATGCCAATCTGGCCAAGTTTTCTCCTATCTTAACACGTTTCAGTGGGACCATATTATTCACATTACTTTATGTTAATTCCACACTATAAATTCTTACTTGTATTTTGATGATATATCTATCCTTATATCTTAAAATTAATTAACATATACTACAAGGAATTGAATTTTTACTGTAGCAATGCAACGAACGGTGAAAGCCAAGCTTCTTTTTCTACCTTGATATTTAAAATTTCAAATATTTTTAGGATTTTTTTAATTTTAATTTTTTTTTAATTTTATTCTTTAATATTTAGTTCGCTAGGTAGTGAGCAATCCATATTATATAAATATATTTGTAAAATATTTAAATTTTTTTAATATAATATAATATATATACATACCTTAATATATATTGATATAAAACCCATATATATATGAATAATATTTATTATTTTATTATTTAATATATATATATATATATTTCAAATATGTATATATATTAACTATTTTATTTTTTATTTATCAATAAATAATAACAGATAATAAAAACTCAAAAATTAATAAATAATTTATAAATATTTAAATTTTTTATGATAAAATATAAACATCAAGAAATACAACTAGCTTGACTAATTTCTAATTTTCTAAGGAGTATGCATCGACTTGGGTGGCTTGTTAGATCAATTTGAGCAATGCTCTCTCTCTCTCTCTCTCTAAAATCACTACACAAAAAAAACAGATGACAAACCCAGCAAACACCCATATATTACATAGACATGGCCATGTCCTTTTGGCATTTCACTCTGCTTCACACTGCTACTTCTCTTCTCTCTTGATCACTCTCTCTCTCTCTCTCTCTCTCTCTCTCTCTCTCTCTGTAACAACACAACAAAACACACATCCAACATTCTCTTAAACCCCAAATCCTCTCCATCATCTCCACGACAAGCTATCTAGCTACCTAGCTAGCTCTTGCTCTACTCTTTAAAAAACCAGCTTCTTTTCCTTCTCTACAGTACACTTCTCTTTGGTCTAAGCTCTCAATGTAACACGGTGCCTTTTCTCCTTAATTCTTCTCTTTTAAAACCCACCATCCTTTCCTAAATCTTTTTTCAACTCATTTTTTTGTGCTTTGATCTTTCCTCTCCATGGCTACTCCACTTTCGCTATTTCTCATGCCTAACAATGATAACAAACAAGAACCTACCCAGACCATGGCCATAAGCACCAAACCAGCTGAACCGGCAAGAAGAAGTACTGCTACTAATCAGAGCAAAAGGCCTACAGCCAGCAAATGTCAAACTCGCAAGAAACAATGCCAAAGAGGCATGGGAGTAGCTCAACTTGAAAGTTTAAGGATTCAAGAAAGATGGAAGGCTATTACTGAAGCGAACCAGAATATTGGTGCTCTCAATCTCCAACCCGCCCAGCAGTTACATGATCGCTACCCGTCTAATTATAATACTGATAATAATAATCAAATGCTGCAGTATGGTACTACAGTTAACCGTGGTGTGCCAATGAGTAGTAATGGTGGTGTTTTTAATGGTTTCTTGGGTTGGGATCACCAGGGTGGTGTGGTGGTTAAGAGGGTTGATGGGTTTAATGTGAATGATAATGATGGGTTTGGGTCGGGTCAGGTTTTCGTTAACCCGTATTTGGTTGGATCAGTTCCGGTTCATCAGGTTGGGGCTCCTGCTCCTGTCTTTGAGGCTTCGAAAGAGCTCTCTTCAATCCCAAAAGTAATGCAGCATCAGCAATACGAGCCTTCTCGTTGTGATCTATGCTTTAAGGTTTGTGTTTTAAGGGGTTCTTGATTTTCTTGATGCTATATGCATGTTACTCCTTTTTCTTTCCCGTTTGTTTCTTGAGAAATTATATGAGAAGGAAAAAAATTTATAAGCAACAAGATTTTCAAGCAGTCTTGGATTAATTTTCAACTCATCCTTTTTAACTCTGTTAAAAATCAGTTTTGCTATTTTAACGTCTATGGACAGATGGGTGGATTCGGTGCCAGAGCTGCAAGGAGTGCTCCCTACGCCAATCACAACCACAACAACAATGAGGTTATAAATCTCCTTCATCTTTCTTTCAAGTGATATATTATTTTGTAACTATGCTTCTTAGCTATATTTGGTCAATAGAAGAACACAAAAAAAGGTAATATTATTGATTTAATTTCAACGGAAATACTAATATTCATTTGTGTTTTGATTTATTAGAGTATTGATTGGTTGGTAATTTAATTATGAGGGTTTTGTAGGGTACTTCAGAGGTGATGGCAGTTCACAGAAAGGGCAATAACCCATTGGGCAGAAATGTTATCATGGAATATGAGTTTTTCCCTGGAAAAAACGGTAAAAACACATGTTTCAAGGAGATGGAATTTCCCCCTCCAGAAGCTTCAGTTGCAGTGGGTACTGGTGAAGCTTTTTGTGTTACAACTTACTCTGATTACAGTGGTTACAGTGCATCTAATGCTTCTAATTCTATTGACTTGTCTCTGAAGCTTTCATATTAGATTCAAAGAAACATGTCTAGTTATGGCTATTTTTTTTATGTTTTTTCAATATCTGTGTGATTACCCAAACCTAATTAAACACAGCTTATAATTTCCCTTTTGTTCTTAAACTAATTAACAGCAACGCCAAAAACAGTGCTCTACATATTCTTGTTTTGCTTAATCTCTCTCTCTCACTCTCTCTGATCAGTACTCGGTTCTTTAACATTTCCATGCTTTATGATCTCGACTTGTTTCGCTTGTGATCTATGTTGTTCCTTGTGAAGAATTGAGTAACATATAGCCCAAAAAGAATTGGGTTTTTTTTAAGGCATTTGTTCAGTACTATAACAACATACAATTTTGCAGTGGTCATACTTTGTTGGCTTGTTCTACCTCTGCAATAAAGTGGGACAGACCACGATCTATAAATTATGATCAGGATCTTGCATATTGTTTGATATGCTTCACTTCTAACAAGTGCTATAATGTTTATAAAACTGCCATATAGAAATTTACAGCTCTTGTTTTATTTTTGGTTTGATTACACATTTCCCCTTCAATACATTAAGAAAAATATTAAGACTTTTGTATAACCTGGTAAAAGGACCTCACAGGGAGGCTCAAAACCCTAGCAAGCATCAACTCTCTCTCTCTCTCTCTCTCTTCTCTTTATTGTTTATGCTAGAAGACAGGTGAGGGATTTCTCTTCTAGACATACCTTACATCTTTTATGTGCTGAAACACAAGGAGGGCATCTCTGCTTTACTGTTTATGGGAGTCAAGCAAGCTTTTAGGGTGTTCTTGAAAAAAAAGTGAAAAAGATAGATTAAAAGCAAGCTATAGAAAAACTAGCCTTCTTTCCTCCCTAACAGACACACTGTGGTCACTGCTGTGTATATATGAGGTCAGTGAGTGGCTGCTAGTGTGTGCAGATACAGATACAGATACAACACAATATATTTTACAGCAGTACAAAATCTGCAATAAGTATATAAATGTAGAGAAGGAGACTGTTAGTCTCAGTATAAGTGCTAAGTTCCTTTAGATTGGTCGATCATCAGTGATCTCCTTCGTCCTAGCTAGCAACTGCTAACCAGCTTTTCCTTTTTCTTTCTCTCTTTCTTGTATTTTCATTTAGGGCAAAAACTCTCCTTTTCCAGTAATTATCACTAGTAATATATATATATATATATAAGCAAAGACAATTTAAGATTGCATTTTTTCCATTTTTTAATATTACCAATGTTAGACCTACATAACACAATTAATGAAATCTAAAAAATTCACTACGCCTCAATGAAGCATGATTACAGTGGTTACAAGAGTGTTTGAAATTGTAGGAACAATGATGATTTATAGTATTTTTAGCTTATAAATTCATGAAAATATATATATTTTTATTTTTTAAATTATTTCTGATATTAGTACATTAAAATAATTTAAAAATATAATTTTTTTTATTTTAAATAATTTTTTTAAAATTTTAAAAAATATAATTTACACCCTAGTAATTAATTTCTAAATAGACCGATATATAATAAGCTACGTGAATCCCTCATGAATCTGAAAACTCCATGCTAAGCTTTAATTGTTTTTTTTTTTATCTCAGCCCAAAATGATTTCTAGTCATGCCCGATACCGACTCCAGCACGTCCACCACCTTGTTGCTGATAAAAACCTATTATAAATGTATATTTTTAGCCACCAATAAAAGGGAATTTCCAAGGCATTGTAATATTTAACATCTTATCACTTATTAATTTAATTATATCTTCCATTGATTTTTCATTTATAAATTAAAAACAAGAAAAACACTTTCAATTACTGATTCTTCATTAAAGATGTTGATGAAAATCCCAACTATTATGAGTATTACTTAATTAATTATAAATAATTCTTTTTACTTGCATGACTTCGAGGCCTCTCGTGATTTTTTTCATTATAAAAACAATTCACTTTTTATCTCTTTTTTTTTAATTATTAATAGATTAATTTAAATCACAATTTCACTACAAACTTAATGTGAAACATGCATTGAAGGTTGTATAGATATAATTAACCTGACACAATAAGAACTTAAAAAATTAGTGCTTTGTTCTTTCTTCTTGCATAACCTTCGATTCCATTTGTAAAATTGCACGAACCAAGCTGCATTCATGTTCTTACAACATCATAAGTTTACATGAAACACAACTTAGCTTTAAAAAAGTTCGAGCCCCCCTCAAGAAATAACATATCATCGTCATTGTCTAAAGGAAATATTATTTTTCAGGTGCAACTGGAATTTTTTCCCCCTTTATTAAAGCCTTAATTAGCAATCAGAGTTATAATGTAAAGGGGTAATCGCAAAGCTAGAAATTTTTTATAATAAAAACAAATTTTCTTGATAGATAAAATTTGAAAACAGAAACATATTCCATATTTTAGATAATATTTTTTGCAAAATATTTTTATTTCAAAGACTTTGTTTTTATTCCAGACTTGTTAATATAATATAAATAAATACTAATATTGAGGAAGTCGAAAAAACTTTAGATAGAATTTAAGCTTTCCATAATTGCGTTCAAAGCTGGTGATTTGATGGACTTGAATTTAGACTTTGTTTTTTGTCTGAGTTGTTTCAATGGCTCTTGCTTCGCATTAGGTGGCTGAGTGTATTTATACATCATTAAATTTACATCATGGAGAAGGAAAAACTAGCATAATGAAGTTGGTGCTTGTCATTAGTTGTGGAGCTGGTAATCAATTAAAGGAAAACATGGTGCTTGTAAATGCTATTTAGTGCTTTTCATGTAGGAAAAGACCATTGACCGGCCATGTTGGTGTGTTATATGCATAGTTTTGAAACCCGACCCAGTCAACGACCCGGTCAAGTAATCGAGTCACGAGTCAGATGGGTTGACCCGGGTCAACCCCAAAAAAAAACCTATAAAAAAAAACACATAACTAGTTACAATGCAACACTTACATAAACCAAATTTAAATTATAAACCAACAACATAAATTTAATTCAATATCCAAAACACAAACAAAATATAAATTCTAAAATATTTAAAAC
>Ga0325404_1001877_pt1 | contig 22312 bp, 12 predicted proteins | sample PopdelMetagenome_18_FD_205664 | JGI IMG/M metagenome (GOLD analysis project Ga0325404, IMG submission 205664) | Populus deltoides microbial communities from Bellville, Georgia, United States - Xylem-Control-R1 | ecosystem: Host-associated > Plants > Phyllosphere > Stem > Wood/Secondary xylem...
TTAAGTCCTCTGCTATTTTCCATCAAAGATGCTGCAATGTCTAGAGGATCCATAACTCTTGAAGCTCGTTCAACTTGAGTTGAACCAGTGTTTCGTTGACGAGGTTTCCTTTTACCAACTTTTGTTTCATCATCAATACTCACACGTTTTGCAGAAAGAACTCCTTTGCTTTTTTATAAAAGTTTTTATTTAAGGATATTTGTAATAAAAATAAAATACTTCACACCATGTAATTGTTTTAATAACTTAATTAGTTCGAAATCCTGAATGTTAAAAATGTTAAAAAAAATAAATTCAAGACAATATATATTTTTTAAAAAATAATAAGATGATAACATATTGGATTGATTTAATTTAACTTGGGTTAAATATTTGTCAAATCCACGATCTGGATTATAAGACCGATATAGCATTGTAGAAAGTAAATTGAATCAAATTATAAACCACAATTCTCAATCAATATAATATTAAATAATAAAATTTTAAAAAAGCTCGAGTTAATTGGATTAATCAATCAAACCCGTGACTCGGATCATAATATCAAGATAACTTGAAAAAAAAATTAAAATAAATTATGAAACTCAATACCTAATAAATCAGATTTTAAAAGATATAACTAGAAATTAAAAAAAATTATTATTTCAATAAATAGTGACATGTAAGAAGGAAATTCCCATCTCGGTTAGCTGTTGTTAACAAGTGTTAAAAAATAAAATTAAAAATTAAAAAAAAACAAATCTTTAATTTTCAAACCTAAAAAGCAGAAGAAAGAATTCGATAAAGTAACATCAAAATTCTTAATCTAGTTGTCAAGTGATTTTGTTTCTCATGTTATCATTAAGTTTTAATTACTAGGGAAGGCTGAAAAATATAATTTTATGTGAATGCATCAATTTGGATGTAAGCAGCAAAGTTTAAAAACTAGGATTGTTTCTAACGGGTTAACTTGGAAATCAACTAATTTAGAATATGAACTAATTTCGCTGAAGAATTTTTTTTATTTAATTCAATAAAAAAAGTTAGATTAATTTGATAATTCAGCCAAAATCAAGCCATTAACTTATTATTTTTATTTTTATTTTTTAGTTTAAATAACATTATTTTTATTTTTTTTTCTTGAGATCAATTAGAATTAACTCAAATTAATTTTTTGATCCATAATTTACATCTTGTCCTGGCTGATCAAGAGTTGAGTTTTAAAATTATTGGAGGCAGTCTGCTCAAGGAAGAAAAAAATGAAAAGCCGAAAGCCCAACTCCATATAGCAACAAAAGACCGACACTGGCCTTATATGGTTCTACAGGGTACAGACTCCACCCACCAGAAGAAGCTCGTCGCACGTTATCATTTTATCTAAAAAGAAGAGAAGTGCAAGCAGCTGCAATGGCAGCCCACGCAATCCTCACAGCCACTCCACCAACTCGTCACCCTCTTCTCTCCCCACTTCCCCCAAATCATTCCTCATTCCATGGCGTCTCCCTTAAGCTCCCGCGTCAATCCTTTTCCTTCTCTCTGGCTGCCAAGAAGCAGCAACCTCCTTTTGTTGTTGCTGCTACTAAGAAAGCTGTTGCTGTCCTTAAAGGCACTTCCAGTGTTGAAGGCGTCGTCACTTTGTCCCAGGAAGACGATGGTTTGTCACTCTTCTCTCTCTTTAAGGTTTTGTTGTGAATGTCTTTGTTGGTTGAGGTTGACCTTTTCATTCTTTGTTGGATGATGAAGAATTAGAGAAAAGAGTATTGTTGTATTTTTTTGGGAGATGGGTTTTCTTTTTTGACCGAGAAAGAATCTTTTTTGGATCAATTGAAGTTGTTTCTTGTTGCGTGTGCTAACCGCATGGTGATTTTATCCTGGTTGAGTTTATATTTATTTTGCCTGTCTTTTGGAAAATTCAGATTGTAACTGATGTTGTTGACTTTGAAATTAGTTAGCAAGTAGAGAAAATGTGGTTGGAACTAGATAATCAGTGTTCTTGTACTTGTTTCAGATTGGTTGATATTTGATTTCTCATGTTTAAAATATAAAATTTGAAAAAAATAAATTCAGGATATTTGTATGGGAATGATTTCAAGTACTTTTCTTTTTGTTTTTCACAAACTTTCTGATTGATGGTTTGATTTTGTTTACCTGTCTTGAGGTTTAGTTTTTGATTCTTTGGTTTTTTCGAAAGGTAGTTTCCAAAAGGAATACTGTCTTGTGGAAATTTTTGAATTTCAAATCTGGAATTAGGAGATGGAAGCATTCCTGAGACTTGAATTAGCTGATATGGTTTTTGTTCTTTCCATCACTGAGAAGCTTGAATAGTCAACCATCCCAAGTCATATGACCATAATGGTTTCAGTTCAGTGGAGGTTAATGTCAAGAGTCTTAAACATTGGAGTTTTGATGGTCATATACATATTATTTGCATTTTGCTTTCGATAGGTCCTACAACAGTGAGTGTTCGTATTACTGGGCTTACCCCAGGGCCTCATGGGTTCCACCTGGTGAGTATTCTTGGCTTTAGTTTTTATCATCTTTGGACTTAATATAGTTTACTTTCGAAATAGTAATTCTTTTCCTTTTCAAATCATGGCTTTTTGTAGCATGAATTTGGTGACACAACAAATGGATGCATGTCAACAGGTAGGGCATGAAAGCTTGTCAACAAACTGTTTTAGCTTTGGTTCTTATATTTTTTTCAATTAATGCAGAGATGATTTTGATGCTTGACTGGTGTATTTATAATTCCTTTTTTCAAATTCAAATAACAGGAGCGCATTTTAATCCTAAAAAATTGACACATGGTGCTCCTGAGGATGAAATCCGTCATGCGGGTGACCTGGGAAACATAGTTGCTAATGCCGATGGTAATGTCTTTCTGGATTTTCATTTAGTTTTTATGGGCTACTCTGTACCAATGAACTTATTCCTGTAATTTTGATAGTACAGGAGTGGCAGAGGCAACAATAGTGGATAGCCAGGTAATGTTTCTAACTGAAACGTAATGTTTTATTTTTTATTTTTCAACAGCCATGAAGTGTAATTTGTTTCTTTGCTTGGCTGGAATTGTGGGTTGATACGTGGTTTATGTTCTTATCTCAGACTTTTCTCGTTTATTTATATGCATTTACTCAGTTTTGGAGTTTTGATCAAAATAATAATAGTAATAATTATAATAATAATATAATTAAATTGTGCAGATACCACTGAGTGGTCCAAATGCAGTGATTGGAAGAGCACTTGTGGTCCATGAGCTAGAAGATGACCTTGGAAAGGGTAGGTTCTTATTCAGATTATTTTACTATCCATTGTGGTATACCTGTGGTTGATACTCATTGTACTGTGGAGGCATCCTGGTTACAAACCTTTGCAACATCAACTTTGTTACCTGTCAAACTTAGCTTCCAATTATAAATTATTACTCGTGCTTGTTTAAAAACTTTTTTGAATACCTTTATGTTCACTGCAACCATGAGAAACAATCTGTCTCTTGTGTGAGGAGGGAGGGATACAGGAGACGGGATGAAACTTAACTTTATAATGCTTGAAACTTGTGTTTTGCTGTTTTGTGTTTTATAATTTTCTCTTGTGTTTTAATACCTTTATGTTCACTGCAACCATGAGAAACAATCTGTCTCTTGTGTGAGGAGGGAGGGACACGGGAGACAGGGGATGAAACTAACTTTATAATGCTTGAAACTTGTGCTTTGCTATTTTGTTAGTGTTACGAGGCTATGAATATAAAGTAGGAACTGCTTTAGGAATGAAGGCACAAAATGGTGTTCCAGTCTCATTTAGTAGGAAATTATGGTTGCAACTTAGTGTGAACCACTTGCTTTGATGAACTTTGCTCTTTTGATGTTCTTTACATTTTTGCAACTTAGTGTGAATCACTTACTTTGATGAACTTTGTTTTTTTGATGTTCTTAACATTTCTTCTCCATCCCGGTTGTTTTTTGCATCTATAGGTGGGCATGAACTAAGCTCAACCACCGGGAATGCAGGCGGTAGATTGGCATGTGGTATGTATGAATATTTTTTTTCTATCCAGCTGTTGCATTTATCTAGTAGCTAGATGGTCATGACTTGGCTGATCCATTCCTTGATCAAATTTGGAAAGCAACAAGCATTTGATAAATTGCTAGTTAAAATTTTGAAAATTATGGCTATCGATTTCTATTGAAGAAGACCTAAAAACTTCCAATGAATTCGTAACTCTATGGATGTGCATATCTTCACAGCTGTGTATATGCTTGCGCACACATGTGTAATGTGTAACCTCCTTATTGCTTGCTTGTGTTGTATATGATTGTGTGATAAGGTTTGCCCGTGCTGTATATGATTGTGTGATAAGGTTAATATTGATAATGTGCATTTGATACCTCGGTACTTCTGGCAATGATTTGACTGTAGAAATCACATGGTACAGTAGTAGTTTGTACAGTAGTAGTACAGCATTATGTGTTTGTGATCATGTTGGAGTGCCAGATGTAAAAGCGACTAGCTTGAAAGCATAAAGCAAGGCATCTATCCCACCATCCAACAACTTCTAAGTTTTGCAGTCTTTGTGAGGGTTCAATTTAATATTAATTTCGGTACTAGGATTTTACTGCATGCAGGAGCTAGATTCCTTTTGACCGACTCTATAGAAGAAAATTCGTTTTTGACTAAATTTCTTGATGGAATTCCTGTATTGAGGGAATATTCATGTCACCAACAGGATTACTTGCAAGCTCACAATTACTATGCCGTGCATATTCATGTCACCAACTAGGGAAGGCATATCACCTAAGACACAAGGAGGAATACGTTCCTGATTTCTTGCATTTTCCTTTCATGGTTGCATGAGTGGCAAATTTTTTTAACATCAGCTTTATGATACATTTTCATGGAGTCTTGTTAGGATGAGTGTTTTTTATGCGTACACCTCCCAAAATACACTAAAATTAGATTTCAATGGTTTGCAACTTGACCCAACAAGAACCTGTCTTGGAGAACCAAAGTTATTCGCAATAATCACCCTCACCTTATGCCTATAAGAGACGCGAAAGAGTAGTATAAAAACACAACAAAGTTAATCAATCCTTTAAAAAGTTTGCAAGTTCAATCAAGAACTTGATACGAGAATCACTTAAATACACAAAAGGTAACAAAAATGCTGGGTTTTTTTTATTATTAAATATAGTCTTCCCTAAAAAAGTCTCTACAAAAGAATATTTATACCAGAAATAATCCTAAGTCTAATAGAATATCCCTAATGAATATGAATAAATCTAAAAAAATAATAATCCAATGAGCCCATGTTTAAATAAATACCCTAATATCTTTAAAATACCTAATAACAACTAAAAGATAAATAAAACAATAGCCCAACTAATTTAAATAAGACTAAAGTTGTTTTCATAATTTGCTGACATAATTGAAGCCTATCTTCAAACGCACGGTTCTCTCACCTCTTAGTGAATTAGAAGACATGCCATTTATCATTGGAAAGCTATAGATGTTTACTTTTCAATGTAATTGGAATCGCATTAAAATTTCTTTTATAGCTCCAATTAAACAATAGCAAAAGGTCAAAATTGACATATTTAAATCTTTTTATTCCAATCTTTTTATAATGTATGAATGTTCCACGTCTTTCTTGAGCATGAATTAAATTAATCAAGGCTTGTACATCATTATTTAATATATTTTTGAAGTCCATCTTAGCCCATGTGTCTTGAAGAAGTCCATTGAAAGCCTTTTTAAATCTCTTAGCTTTAAGTCTTGTCACCGGACCAATTAGAACTTTAACGAATTTATTGGTGTTGCTTGGATAGCACCAGTTGTTCACTCTATGAATTTGCAGAAATCATTAGACCATGCATTCCTGGCTTTATGAGTATTGTTATGTCACTGAAGTCCTGTGAACACACTCCTAGTGATATACATTAGGGAGTCTCATATGCAGCAAGCACCAATTAATTGACTGATAACTCTTGTGCAATGAGCAGAACACACTTCCGTGTAGGGTACTGAACATTTTCAATTTTTTCTTCCATATTATTTGGGGCCTTATCTTCCAAATTCTTATGTAATTATTGATATTAAAGCATGCAGTTCATCTCTGTAAAATTTTCATTAAATATTTGAATTCTTATTTGCCTCCCTTTGTGCCATGTATGTGCAGGAGTTGTTGGTTTGACTCCAATATAATGGCAGCTGCTGTTCAAATTCAGTCTGGTGTCACCATTTGCTGCTTGCTTTCACCACTTTCTCATATAGAGCCTAATGTTAATGTTAATTTTCCCATATGTAACGTAAAATTGTGACAGCAAGCATCAAGTCATGATCTTAGACAGGTTTCCTACCTGAATAAACCTTGGTGCAATGCATGCCTTGTCAATGCCAGAATTTGATATGTCAGCTGTTGATTTCACCAAATTTGGATTGGTAATTTCTTTATATTCCTCAAGAACTACAAAATGTTTCTGTGATGTGTGTAGATTTTTCCTGGAAAACTTTTTGAATTGGTTTTCATATGGTTGTAAAGAAGTGCATGCAAGGTATTTTATGAACTCCATGTTTAAACCTAGATACCTAGATGTCATGTCATCATCTGCATCATAGTTCTAGTCTAGTGGAGTTTGCATTTGAGCATCTCTGGTATTTGAGGTCGTATTTTGTTAGTTACTCTGGAGGGTTTAATCACTCTTTTAACTATCGATGTTGCTGCAAAGAATTCGGTTGACAAATTTAGGTTCTATTTGGTATGATATCATGTAATTATACAAACTCCATGAAATTTTATTTGCATGGAAAGATATTACAGTGCCTTGTTCTTGTATATATAAAAACCTCACTGGTCACACTTGGCAATGCTTGGCCTCATCATTAACCACCCAAATGGTAAGCCTGCAATCTAAGGATGGTCAATAGAATAAGAATTACCATGAAAGTATTTATATTAGGTTTGGCAACCTAATCAGGTTAACCCAAAGATAAAACAACAAATTGGCTACATGTGGATGACTAACAGGCTATCAGAAAAAGGTTTAGTCTCTATATATCGACATATAAGGGTTGATCCAAGAGCATATTTATTGTTAAGATCTAAAAATGAAAATTCATTCGTCGGTCACTCAGTGTCCATGTGCCTTGAAATTGACTAGCCAAAGTAATGAAATGTTGGCCCTGGCTAAAGAAAAGAGATGTTTTTCTAAATCTGGTGCCTAATCAAATTGACATGGTCCTAAGCACAGGACATCAGGGAAGCTCATGCCATCATTCTAAGCAACAAGGTACTCTACTTATGCCAAGTGCAAATCAAATTTCCAAGTATTGGTGCCTAATCAACCTGTTGCTTCTGCGAGCAATCTAATCAGGTGAACGATCTGTTCTTATGCCCTTCAGTACATTAAAGAAAAGCAACAAGTCTTTGTGTTGCTCATCGCCAGGTGTGCAAAACAAAAGGGATCAAAATAGTGAAGAAGTAGAGTGAACAATAAGGGCATCAACACAAGAGCCAAAAAAACAAAGAAAAGAAGAGAGAAATGGCCACCCTTTTCTCTCACTGAAATGCCATCTCTACATATCTCTAGAAAAAAAGCCAAAAGCATGGAGGAGATAGATATGGTTATTGGCCATCGGTTTTTTCATCTCTTGTCTCTTGCTTTCCCTCTTCAACAACACAAATGGGTTATTAAAGTAGCATTTACCATTGGAGTTTTCTTTACATGTTGGGTGAACAGTTCATTCACAAGCCATGCGTGAGAGAGTGCAAAGGCTGGTATTTTTAGGGCTGGACTTGGCATAGAGTCGCTGTCAACATGGGAAGGTGGGGGTTGGATGGCCACCTCAATTTTCTACTCTCTGGTTAGTTGCAACTTCCAAAGTGGCTCTCCAACACTAATAGTATACAACCCTGCAGGAAAGCGCGACCACTTGACCTAATAGTTTTATCTATTTTTGGTTGACAATTTAGCAAGAAGATTTTAGTTTTAACTTCCCTACGATTTTGTCCCTCTTGCTCACTTTGTGTTTTTCATTCTATATAATATCTTGTATACTTTTCCAAAATACATTAATGATTTACAAAAACAAAGAAAAAAACACTCAAAATAAAAATATACGCATCATTATATTGACAATTCTATCGGTGAATATGACATATCACTGATATAAAATATCATTTATAATTTCATCAATGATTTAATTTATATTATTGATCAAACTAATTTGTTGATAATTTACATATTGTTAGATGCATTTCTTGTAATTTTTTTGAGTTCTCTGAAACTTTTCGAGAGACTTAATTCGTCGATAACTTTATTTGTAATTGTTAGTGACAAAGTCCTGTAATTTTGTTCTCTAACTCTCCGAAACATTCTGATGGGTTTAGTCCGTTGGTAATTCTGTCATTATTTTTTTTAATATTTTTATTTTTGAAATCTAAAATAAACAAAATAGAAAATAATTAAAAGAAATATAACTAAAATAAAAAAACTAAATATTTGTTACTAATTTAAAAGTTATCAATTAAAATACAAATTATTCAAAGAAAAAAAGTTGAAGGAGGAGGAGGTAGAGGCAGAGGCAGATCTTCACTGAGATTGGGTAAGCAAGGTGGACCACATGTACCACCAAGATTTGGCAATAGCTCCATGTATAATCACCTAATTTTAGCCATCTTAGCATTAAGCCGGTCCATCTCAACAGTAAGTTAGATCGTCTGAGCTTCAATTTGTTCTTGTATAAAATCATCTGGACAATCGGAGATTGGGAGCTTGAACCTAAATGTGAGGAATCATCGGTTAATATAGTATGACATGTCTGTATATTCCCGGTCGTAGTATTTGAGATATTGTAAATCTGATTTTTATCGTGTCCACCGGACAATCCAGTCTCCAATCACAAATCTTGATCGAGTTCTGAATGAGTGGAATTATTATCCATGTATCTCTCCTACAATTAGGTGGCATATGTCTCCTGAAAAAAACCAGCCAGCTAATTTAAAAAAAGTAACTTAAGAAAAAAATTGTTGAAACCTAACTTACCAGAAACTTCTGAGCTCGACTATCCATAAGTTGTTGCATCTCTTTTCAACGATCATCATTTCGCATATGAGTTTCTACAAAAAGCTCCCTCAATCATGGTTTGCGTCTAAGAACCATAACTTACAAAAAAAAGCGATTGTTAGTCTAAGTATTTTCAACAACAAATAAATTTTGTTTGCATGAGAAATAAATATGTAATAAAATTTTTTTTACCATTTGCTTCGCATGAGAAACAAACAAAATGGTTCTGCCAGTATACATGGTAATTGAACCATGAGTCCTTTTGTTCTGGTTCTCTGCACCAGACTGTGATCGTTGCACAAAATGCTCCGACATCATGTGTTGAATATAACTTTCTAGATAGCCTCCAAGACGTGTGGATGTCTGAAATCCCTCCACACGGCCACTTCTTCCCTGTCTAAAAGACCTCTTTTTTATGCATTTTTTTTTCTTTCACGTGTCATACATAAAATCACGTAACCTACATTATAGAAATAAATTATTAAGATAATGAAAAATAAAATTTGATAGTTTAAATTAAAAATATAATATTTTGAATATTTAATCTTACGTAGTTGAATTGTGATTCTCCCAAACCCTCATGGCAACAACATTATCAGCCCCATTTAGTGAAATTTTTCCTTGCACGTTAATTTTATAAAATAATTAGTTCATTAAAATTAAAAGACTAATCAAATTAAAATAATAAAAATACTAATTTTTTATGCGTATTCCAACTAGAAACCATCCTATACACTTAAAAGTTCACATCAAAGCTGCTTTCATCTGAAAATTCTATTTTCTTAAAACATCATATATCAAAATTTCAAATAACTATAACTACTTCAACTCACCAATCAATTTTTAGAATTGTCATATATGCAATTAGATGGGTTATATTTTAAGCATATTGTGATACATCATCTACCAATTACAATCAAAAAGCTGAAAGATACCATAATTGTGAGCACAAGATAAACAACACCTGCCAACCCAATAGCTTAAGCTAATTTTTATCAAATAAATAGGGATGGTGAGATTCGAACTCGTGATCGCTTGATCATCAAGACTCTAATACAATGTCAAAGAACCATCTCAACCCAATAGCTTAAGCTATTAGGTGAGGTTCCAGGATATAATTTATATTATTTTATAACACTTTCCACACTTGCTTTCACAATTTCTTAGGCAGGAAATAATATATATGGTTTAACATAAAACAAATCATGCATTAATTTAACAAAATTTTCTAGAAAAAAAAGTATAAAACACAAAAATATACAAATATTAAACTAAAAATATTACAAAAAATCTCAATAAATTAACCTAATATATAAATGAATTGCAAAAAATAAATATCTTTGCTTATTTTATGTGTTGAAGCATCATAAAAAAACACAATGAAAATTCCTAACACTAAAGATAGATATAGATTGACGTCGCCAACGGATTCGGGTGACCAGTTTTGTAAGAAAATAAAAGGGGGCTGTTGTCATTTTTTGGCAGGAGAAAGGAGAAAGAAGAAAAAGAATTGGGGAGGGAATTGTCGGTAATAACTTACATTTTGCTGACAAAATTATTATGTCAGAAATTCTATAGGTAAATAATGACTTGTGAACTTTATGATGGAACATAATTTTTATTTTTTTTATTTTTTACTCTATCTAAACTTACCAACAAAATGTAATTCATTGATATTTCTGTTGGAAATTTTCCGTCGCTTAATCTATCTGAAATTAATAATGAATTATTATATGTTATATTTTTATTGTTATATATTTGCTAATTTTCTAGTTTAAAGGTGAGAATAGAGCATATGACAAGAATCAAAGTGAACAAGAAACTGTGCATTTTCAGCATAATATATACATCTCGAAGAAAATCCGCAAACCCTTTTCGTGGCGGCAATCGAAATCCTAATGACTCAAAGAACTCCAACACTTCTGCTCGAGGGCCTTGATACATCACATATAATCTTCTGATAATAGCACCAAATCATCAAGCAGGTCAAAGGTCTCAGGAGCAGGAGCAGGAGCAGACTGAAGAAGAGCCATTAATACAGTTGCTTCCATTAGATGAACAAAATTTCCTATACATTTCACAATTTGGGATGTTGTGGAGGTATGAAGTCCAGTAGATATTTCATCCATAAATAAAAATTTTCTTGGCCCAAACAAACATTTCTCCTGCACAAAATATATTAACCCATTATCATTTGACAGACAAAATCACAAAATATTTCAACCTTGAAATTCACAATCGAACACAATATGGAAAGCTCTTCGTGTCTTTACCTGCTTGCTAGTTGCTACGATGGATTCATTTTTATGTACTTGTGTAGGAAAGTATCTATAACATGCAACTCGTTTTTTCATCGAAAGCAGAAAAGGGTAAAGTTCCCTTTATATGATGTGAAGATTCTTTTGCAAGTATAAACTGATTGTATCAGACGCAATTTTATGGTCACGGACAGTGTCAAAAAGTATGAAGCCTTGCAAAAAAGGCCTGATTTTTAATAACAATTCCACCAGGAAAGGGGCACTGTGTACCAAAAGTTCATTAACTTGGAGGTGTCATGAACTGCATACATGAAAAAGATTTTAATCTTAATTTTCTTTTCCATTTTTCACAGAAGAAGATTATAGCTTGTTATGGAAGATTATATGTGGAAGACAAAGGGACGAAAATAGTTGTAGATAAAAAATTATAAATGTCCTCCTCCCTTTAATTCTATAGCGAATTAATATTACCAGAGTTTCCTTTCAGACAAAACCTCTAAATTTATCCTTTTATTTGTGTAAAATATTTATTTCTACCTTGATGTTTTTAATTTGATCAATCAAACCTAGTGTGTTTTCAATCTATTTAATTAACCTTTATTCTCTAATTTTGTTCAAATAATTCAATAACTAATTTCAATCAAGTTTCAATGTTAACTATGCATGCAAAAATTACATTATTAAATACATTTCATTCATACATGAGAGGATATTTTACATTTATATAGGAGCTATATCACCAAATATATTATGTTAAAAAATATATTGAAAATAGATAAAATGTGCTAGTTGTCATGACTAATTCATATTAAAACCTAAATAATCATAAAATAATAATAAAAAATTACTTCCTTGAAGTATAATTAGTTTAGTAATACTTACAGTGCATGATATTTTATAAAAATATTTTTTTAATTAAAAACACAAAGATCAATTTCCTTTAAAAAAACAAATAGATCAATTAAACGAAATTCAAACAACAAGAGTTAACATATCAAATTATATATATATATATATATATATATATATATATATATATATATATATGAATAGGTGACAAAAGTATAGGGTTGACAAAAGTATATATAGCTAGGGATAAATTTAATATATTTTACTCCATATTTTTTTTTCTTTTTTGGTAGTGAGTGGTGACCAAACCTTCATAGCTGGGTTCCCAAATGAAAAAAATTGGATAATATCCAAATTTCGCTTTCAAAGACAACTAGTTCACTGACAACCAAGAAAAATAAACGAGACTAGTAGTGCTAGGTTATGGTAGATCGATCAATTCCAACCAAGAAAAACAAGAAAAACAAAACGAGTGGTTTGCTTGCTAGACGTTATTTTATTACGTGAGGTGCTTTGTTGCAACTAACATGCTCTCATGACTTTTCGTGGCCCATGAAGTCGTTTTGTTTTTAGCAACTGTGTGAAGTGGAGTGAGTACTAAGTTCACTACTTCAGTGTTGTGTAGTGTTAGAGCAAGCAATATTACTCGTCTTGTAGTGCGATGACTGGGGCTTGGAGACCTTGCTTGCCGAGCAAACTTCCCATCCCAAGTTGGTGACCAAAATCGTATGTGTAATGGAATTTGATGGGTTAACCAAGCCTCGTTAGAAAAACCTAGAAATAACCGAAAGCCTGAAGGTTATGTAAAGCACCAGTGCATGCTTTGTGTCCCTTTCTCTTGGGATACATGCGATTCCATGCTTTTACAAAATTACATCTATGTTTGGTAAAATGGTGTGTCCTTGACTCGGATCAACTTCCAATATTGAATTTAATAACTATGATTAGAAGAGACTAAAATAATATATACTTTATGGCAAGTGTTTTGTTTTACCCCCACTTTTTACCCACATGCCGACTCGTCTTTATTTGAGCCACAGGAGATCTGAAACGAAATAATTATTAATTAGACTAATAAATGGAAACAATTATTTTCAATTGATCAATAGAAATCCCTTTAATTTAATACTTAAGTTTCAAAATGATGTTATTTTAGTCATTAAAAAAATAAATTACATCAACTCACTCGATCAGTAACTTGAACTTTAACTCAGATCAACTTTCAATATCGGATTTAATTACTATGATTAGAGGAGATTAAAAGAATATATATCCTTCCCCTCCCCTTTTTACCCTATCCTTTCCACATGCCGACTCTTCTTTATTTGAGCCACAAGAGATCTGAAACGAAATAATTATTAATTAGACTAATGGAAACAATTATTTTCAATTGATCAATAGAAAGACACGAGGGAGCGAGATCAACGAGGAAGGTAAATACTTTACTTTCGTAATCCATCAATTAGTACCTAGCTTCAAACAAAAGCAGCACAACAGCAAGAGCATAGCGGCATCCCACCATCTCCTTACGTGCCTCTCACAACTGACTAAACCAAATCAATTTTCTACGCTAAGAATCTTCCCCTATCCCTTGCAATGCTGACCCATCTGACATTATTTGATAACAACTAATTGCCTGCGAATTTAAACATTCATGGCTGCCCTCCCATCTCCTCTCCTGTACCCCCTTGTCTCCCCTAAAATAATACATACACTCTGTTGAGTTAGTGTAAACTGTTCTTGGTGTTGTTTTTAAGGTGATATCTTCATCAATAATTCATGTGCTGTACTTTAAATCTCGAGTTCACATTGTATCTCAACTATATATTATAACGCTGCGACCCTTTCAATTGTTTTATAATCAAGCAATTAAGAGTTTGGTTAATTTGATGCGTGACAGATTTTATGATCATGGGCAATCAAACACTTAGTTGATCCACTTAATCCGTCATCCATTATTGCAAGCAGGAATATGTAACAGCCACCTTAATTAATAAGTGAAAAGATTCTTATAGCACATAGTAGTCACAGGGCCAACATGATGAAGAGCAAGTTCAATAATTTTGTTGACTTGCATGCATGGTTTTGAGTACATGGCCTCCTCCGATAATTGGGTCCTCTCCCTATTTTCCCTTCCCTATAATGGCGCCTCTAATTATTGAGTGAACAAGCTCAATATAGTTTTATGTGTAATCCACAGCGTATCATTGTTAATGTGTATGATTTTTATTTGACCTTCACTTTACAGCTAATGGTTTGATGATTGGTGTTCTTTATATATATATATATATATATATATATATATATATATATATATATATATATATATATATATATATATAATTTAAATACTGTAATTTCACTGATATAGATTAAGTCACTATCTTTAATTACTTTATTTAAATAAATAAATAAATAAAAACAAATTGAAACTTGTAGTTATAAGAAAATAGATTCGGAAAAATATATACTTCACAGCAATGGTGAATCACAATCTTTCCAATAATTAATATTTGGTTTTTTAATGGACGAGAAATATAGTTTTCTGAAGTATTATTAGTTCTAACAAGATTTACTAAAACAAAACTTTTCTTTCAAATTAAATCATGCATGTAAACGTGTCTCAGATCATTGTGGAATGCGTAGTATTTTCATACTCAATAGAAGATCTTAACTGGATCCCAATCATTTCCAAATAACAAGATTAAATCATGAATATCATAGAAAATAAATAAAATGAAATAATATATATATATATATATATATATATATATATATATATATATATATATATCAATTGTACTTTTACTAGATACTTACAATGGCTGCTTCACAACCATGACGTTAGAGATTCAAATATCTCTAACGAATGCTACCCCACGAGCAAGAATTCCTTGCATCTGTAAGTAAATATGATGTCATGTTGCATCCACTGCATCTAACCACGAAACTGTGGTTTATCTATTTGAGGAGGATCAAATTAACGAGGTCAACGTTAATGATACATGAACCACTGGGTTGTCGAATCCTTTTTTAATTGTCCAGACCAATCCCTCTTCATTTGATTTTACCGTAGATTAAACGAGCATCATCAGGACTACGTCAAATTAATTTGTCATACTAAGTGCTTAAATTAAATATTCATAAGAGCCATTGATGCCCTGACAGACATGAAGTCGAGCAGCTGATCAAGACTCCAACAAAACATATACCTGTCACATACTTGTAAGTTAAACATACCCTTCCTATACCAGTAAGCCAACTTGACACATGGTCACTAATAATAATGTCCCTTTCTTTTCTTGCTGGCTTGGGCACTTGGTGCCCCTTACTCCATGCCCTATTCCCACAAGCTTCACATGAGAGACAGAATAACTCAAGTTGATGAAGGGAGGGGGAAAAAAGAGAGAGTAATGGGTTTGCTTAAAAGGTAGCCGAATCTCTCAAATATACTCAAACAGTGGTGGCCATGGTACCTTACTTTAGCAAGACATGGAGTCTAATAAGCTAGCTCCCATGCTTTTGACGTGAAATACTGCCCTTTGCTTTTGATGGGTTCGAGTTTATTCGTGACTTCGTTCACATACTGTGAAAGCCTGGCCTCTTAATGAACACTAACCAACCCTTCTTGAACTCTGCTAACTCGATCTGTCATGTTTTTGCCCTTTCTAATTTCTCTCTAATATCTAACCAAACTCTTACTTAAAATTCCTTTTTCCCTTTTAAAACAGTATGCATGTATGTGTGGATCTTTTTAAATTATTACATTTAGTATGAACTCAATTTTTTAAATAATATTTATGTTTGGTTTCGGAGTTTTGATGATATTTTGATTAATTGATAAATTAATTAATTTTTATTTTCTCAGAGATAATAAATTATAAAAATTTAACTATAATTGTTAATTTATTTAATTAAAATCAAATTTCACATAGGATGCCTTCGTCTAATTAATTCACCTGAAATCATATTAATTAATTTCAAGCCTTTCTAATAGAAGAACAAAAACTTAAAATCTCCCTAGTTCCCAAAAAGATAACAACAAATTAAGTTAATAAGCAAATTAAAAACACTTGATCATGGAAGCTTCAATTTTTTTTCTTCTCCTTGCTTGCATCGTGCAATCAATTTCTAAATCTGTACAGTTTTATTCAATGAATTAAAACTAAGAGCTTATAATTTTAATTGAAGCATTAAAGAAATACATTTATACCGCATGAAAAGCGAAAACTTTCCTTGTTAGTAACACTTCGAAGGTTGGAAACGCAAGAAAAGATTTTGGTTCCTTGTGTGTGGGTTGCTGTAGACTAAAATTTGTGGCAACTCTATACAGCTTTGTAAACATCTTTTCTTTCACTGCAGTCTCTCTCTCTCTCTCTCTCTCTCTCTCTCTATATATATATATATATACACACACACACACACACACACACACACACACACACCAAGCAACAAATGAACACCATGTTACCCTTCACTATTGTATATATATAACAAACCCCACCTTAACTTCCCTCATTACTCTCTATCTCAGTACTCTTTTCTTTTTGGTTTTTTCTTCTTTCACTCTCTACAAGCCCTTCTTAATTTGTTAGGTCACTTGGGCATATCGCATCTCTCATACTGTATTTCACATAAGGTCTTTGGGGATGGATATGGAAGCTCAAGATGATTTCGTGGGGTCTAATGATCTTACTCAGATCATTAAAGGCAAACGCACCAAGCGCCAAAGGTCATCGTCCCCGTATATGGTGATGACCTCTAGCTCATCAAGTGGTTATGGTGGCGGTGATGGCGGAGGAGAGAGAGGAGTGCTTATAGAGGAGCATGGTTCAATTTCCTCCCCTACAACTTCTAGTGAGGTTACTGAGAGGACAGAAGAAGAAGAAGATATGGCTAATTGCTTGATTCTACTAGCACAAGGTGACCGTCCAAAGCAAATTCATGAAAACAAAAGCGGTAAAGTGGAGAAATTTAGAGCTCGAAAATCATCAGACATGTCCACACCAACTATTAACAAGGCAGGTTTCTTTGTATACGAATGCAAAACTTGTAACCGGAGTTTCCCATCTTTCCAAGCATTAGGCGGACACAGAGCCAGTCACAAAAGGCCTAAAGCCACAGCGGAAGAGAAAAAAGGTCTTGTGGTGGCATCAATGGAGGATCTTGGCGTTTGTCAATTGATTAAAAGGAGTAATCTTGATCCTTCTCTTTCTCTCCAAATAGGCCACAACAATAACGTCAACAAGGGTTTTCAGGGTAACAAGGCTAAGACTCATGAGTGCTCAATTTGTGGCTCGGAGTTCATGTCTGGCCAAGCTCTTGGCGGTCACATGAGAAGGCACAGGGCTAACACAGGCAACCAGGCGGGCATGATCACTACTGATTCATCCAGTGCCACCGCTGAGTCTAATATTCATGGTGATCATCATCAGATCAAGCCAAAAAATATTTTGGCCTTGGATCTTAATCTACCAGCTCCCGAGGATGATCATCACCTTCGTGAATCCAATTTCCAATTCACTTCAACCCGGCAAGCACTAGTGTTCTCCGCCACAGCCTTGGTGGATTGCCATTACTAGAAAAATACTAAAAAGATCCCCAGGGATCAACCATGTGAATTATTTTATTTTTACCATTCCTATATACTTTACTATAATTCATTCCTATCCAAATTCTTTCAATTCTTTCCTGTTTAGCTTCAATTGTTAGCATTAACTAAGTTTAATTTTGAAGAATGAATACTTTGAGTGAGTAAGCGGTTAGTGTTCATGGTTGCCTTTCATTCACGAAAAGTGAGTGATGGGAGGCATCTTTATCATCTTTATCCTCTCTTTTTTTTTTCTTTTTGTTTACACTCTTTAAAATAAAATTTTTGGGTTGTTTCCAAGTGGGATAGCTATGTGCAGCACTCAAGAGAGAGAGACATGGATGGACATGGCTACGGTTCGGCATACCACCAGTACCACAACCATAGCTCGTGGATTAGGTTCTCCGAATACGTGCATTTCTTTAAATAAAAAAATTGTTGCAATAAAGCAAAAGAAATAAGAGGAATTGTTGGTTGTAGTTTGGTTTTATGATTTTAATTACTCTTTATTGAATGTATAAATTAAAATAAAAGACGTTGAATGGATCACTCACCATAAAACTCAACTATCAAATGTAATATGATATTGTAGCCTCGAAGAGCTCTAACAACTCGATGAAGATTTTAAAGCCCAAGCCAACTCAATCAACTCAATTAGGTAAGGATACAATTAATGCATGTGATCAATCACAAAAGCAACAAACACTCTAATTCTCTAGCTAGGTGGTCATTAATTAAACTTATAGGAGACTATCATGGAATAATTGCAATCTAGAACGGCTACTCGGTGCCAACCATCCCGCCATCACCACTCAAAGACTACCCTATCCAACCAACACTACTTACTTAACATGTTGGCTAATGATAAGGCTCAAAGGAGCCGAGCCACTCATAAGTAGCTTGAAGCTCCACTCGCTAAGAGCTTGATTCAAACTTATTTGTTAACAAATGATCATGAGCTTATGCAAGCTTATTTTTAAAGCTCTTTATATCAATAGATCGAATTTGAGCTTAGCTATACTTGGCTCATTAATGTTTATGAGCAGACTCAATTAGGCTTCTTAAGGTTCATGAGTCGGCTTAAACTTATAAGCAAAGTCGTTTAAAAGCTAGTAAAGAAGAGTTTATAAACTTGTGAAAATTTAAAAGGATACATAGTTGATATAAGATTTCATAAAATAAATTAATTTAATATATAATCAAAAAAATTCTTTTTATAAAATAATAAATTCATTTTCAACCCCCTTTTAAACTAAAAACACCTAATAAGTATCTTAGAGACCAAAATCAGTCTTTTTGTTGGAATTTAGCCAATTAATAACTTTCTTTGTCCATTATTGTTTTCTAGTGACTTTTTCTTGTCTCTCTCATACTCAACAACTATTATAGTTGAAAAAAATAAAGTTTTTTTTATCAAAACATAAAAATCTAAAAAAAATAAGATCAAAATAATGGGCTGAATTATCACAATCAACAACTTAAGGATCAAATCTTGAATGGAATACCTACTGCAGGACCATGTCAATATAGAAAAAGAAAATTATGGATTCATGAAGAAGGATAGATAATGGAGAGATTGAATGAAATGAGATTGATTAGCACTAGTGGGTTTTGACCAGGTTTTACTTGAGGTCGATCGGATCCTGAGTTTTTATCTAGACTAGGCTTAGTCGATTTTTTTTATCTTATTTTTTCTTTAACCTGGCCAATCAAGACCTTAAATCAACCATTTTAAATAGTAATGAACATACTGCAAAATAATAGAAAGCGCATGATCAAAGTGTTCGAAAGAGACTTACTACACTATTATCGTATATAGTTATGTTGTACGTTGTACTACTGTACAATCATGTCTATACTCGAATCCACTACCTTCTTACTGTATACAATTATGTATAATAAGTGTATTTACTTTTTTATTTTTGTATGGCCCGTAGTAACTAGGAGAGGTGTTATTCAATTCTTAGTAATTAACCAACACAACTCATTATTTTCAATATTTTAAGTGAAGTTGCGAGAAATAAAGTGAAAATGTTATGTTTATTAAAATATTATCAGAGTTGTAAAACCTGGATAGATTTTTCTTAGTAATTAACCAATATAACTCATTATTTTGATTATATTAAGTGAAGTTACGAGAAATAAAGTTAAAATGATAAAAATATTACCAGAGTTGTAAAACCTATATAGGTCTAACGGGTTGATCCAGCATTTGCCTAACCTAAAATATAAATTGATCCGAGTTAAAAAGAATAAAAAAATAAAAAACTTGACTTAGCCAATTAAAAATCTAGGTTGGTCCATTGACCATGTCGACCTGACTTAGTCATAACTTTACTCTTAATTATTTGATTTAAAAAATATATTAATTAAAATAATATTATTTTGATCATTAAAAAAAAAAAAAAAGTAAAACATCCTAGCTGTAGACCCGGTCAACCCGTTGGGCTTTACAAGAATATTACCGAGAGAATTCGCATACTTCTGATTGTAGCTGTACACTTTGTTCTTCTTCTTGTTTTTTTTTTTTTTTTTTTCTTCGTCAGAAGCTCTTACCCTTATTTTCTCGTAACTAACAAAGTATTTATAATAACTTGAAGTGGTCGCCAAAACATGCATCCACCACCAGTCCACTACAATTTGATCGCTGGAATAGAGGGTCGACAGCATTAATGTCTTTTTTACACATCTTTATATATGTATCGACTCCTCAATAAATAAATTATTTGACCTCACTTGCAAAAAATAAAAAAATTCCTTTTATATATATATATATATATATATATATTAGTTTTATAGAAAAATTGCCTTTTTCTTTTTGTTTTAATTTAAAACATGATGTTATTGTATACGTTACGTCAGCTAGCTAGTATTCAGCTGTAATATTTGGTTTATATATTGAGAATCCGTCTCTATCAGTGTGTTCATGGGTAGGGTTTTTCACAAACTTTTATTTCTCAATTATTTCGAATGAAGATGAATATGCTTTCGATGCATTATCCAACCATTTTATGGTACATAATTTTTAATGTTTAATAGATTTTTTCAATTGTTATAAATGAATAAATATGAATTTTTATTAAATTATATATTTTTTTAATTTCAAGATATAAATAATTAATTTTAAATCAAATTTGATGATTTATAACAAATTTGATTTTTAAAACATACAAATTAACTAACTTTAATTGTTATAAAATTAAAAAGAAAAGAAAATTATAATTGAATTATCTTTCAATACATTTATTAGTTAGTATATCGCTTGACAACACATAGCATAATTTTTGCTAATAATCTTGTAGTAGAATACAGATTCCTTGTGGGAGCTGCAGGCTGCCTCTGACTTGTCCTGTCGGTATTTCCAATGACTAAAACTGGCATTGTTTTGTTAGTCTTCAGTAGTAGGAGTGTTGATTAGTGCTTAAGAGTAATAAAATAGGCGTTTAATCCACTCATTGAGCAAGCAAATCAGGCTGGATCACACATGATCTTGCTATAATTTATTGAGCAGATGTAGCTAACTAAGCTTGCTCGTATATATACCTTTTCAATAGTGGGTGGGGTCTTTCCTTCTTGGTGAAAAACATAGGATATGTAATATTAGTATAGTTAAGAGAATATTGGGGTTAGCTTTAATTAGATAGGTGGTACGCGCTTTGCCGCTAACGGGTAGAGTTCTCTGTAATGTGAAAATCTGATGCTTGTGCGCTGCAAGCATGTTTTAAAGAAGAAACAAATCCATATTCATTCAATTATGTAATAGATAAAGCAACAATAATAAATCAACTGAATGTTAAAAGAAAAGATAATTACGATAACTAGAAGAAAAGGATCATTTGTCAAATGATAAAAAAAATCATGAAGTTGAATTCCAAGATAACCTAAAATTATAAGATAAAATTGAAATCAAAATTTAAATGGTAGAATAAAGCGTCTCACATTAACTCGAGCTAACATGATAAACTTACAATTCAAATTCTTGAGGTCGAGCAAACATTATAGAAAGCAAATTAAAAATAATAATAATGATAGTTCATCCCCAACAATTCAAATGTAGAAAGCTGGAATTGAAAAAAATAAGTCAACAAAAAAATAAGTAAAAAAACATTTGCAAACCTAGTTAAGTTCGCTAAACCTTGCAAACCAAATCATGCGAACGAGATAACCTAATAGAAGATAAAATAAAAAAAAATGACAAAGTTTAACTCAATTTTGAAGGACAAAACCAAGAAAATATATAGAAAAATACCTTAAAAAATGGTCGAGTTAACCGATCAAACATGTTGTTTTTATCATGAGATAGAAATAACCTAATTAAAAAAAAGCCAAAGAAAATCATAAAGTCTGTATTTCAAAATAAACAATAAAAAAACAATAAACACGGGTCTTCACACGTCACACCACAAAATATATATGGTTTCTCTTGTTATACAAATTATACATGGCTCTTCTTGTTACACGTGCAAAGAAATGTCTGGCTAATTACTTGAAAATAAAATCGTTTACTTGAACTATATTTCTTCTACTTGCTTGCTGCTTCCCTGAGGAAGAGGCGAAATGCAAATTCTAACGGCACAAAA
>Ga0325404_1001879_pt1 | contig 22303 bp, 10 predicted proteins | sample PopdelMetagenome_18_FD_205664 | JGI IMG/M metagenome (GOLD analysis project Ga0325404, IMG submission 205664) | Populus deltoides microbial communities from Bellville, Georgia, United States - Xylem-Control-R1 | ecosystem: Host-associated > Plants > Phyllosphere > Stem > Wood/Secondary xylem...
AATTTTGTTCTTTAAAAAGCCTATTTGCCAACTTTAGCCACCTTTTATAGTCATATATTATTTTTTGCATATCGGTGCAAAAATCATAAGTTTTGTCAAATTATCACACTTTTAAGCTTCGAAAACCCTACCGGCCAACTTTAAACATCTATTGTAGCCTCGTGATATGTTTTTACATGTGAGTATGCAAACTATAAGTTTTGTTAAATTGGGTTTTCAGTACCTTTGTGCTTTAAAAAGCCTGATAACCAACTTCAGACACCTTTTAAGGCCTCAAATATGTGTTTTGCATGTCGGTGAAAAAACCTTGATTTTTATGGAATTAAGTTTTTCATATATTTGATGCTTTAAAAAGCCTACACGCTAACTTTAGGTATTTTTTAGGACCTCAAGTAAGTTTTTGTGTACCAATACGAAATCCATAAGTTTTGTCGACATAGGTTTTTTGCAATTTTAAGCTTTAAAATGCCTACAAGCAAACTTTAGGCACTTTTTGAAGCCTTGTTATGAGTTTTTTTCATGTTTGTGTGAAACTATAAGTTTTGGGCAAATGGTTTATTTCATAATTTTATGTTTTAAAAAGCCTACAAGCCAACTAAAGGCACCTTTTAGGGCTTTATAGTAAGTTTTTACATGCTAATATGAAAACCATAAGTTTTGTGTAAATGGGTTTTTCACACTTTTGTAATTTATTATAAAGCCTACATGCCACTTTAAGCATCTTTTATGACCTCATGATAAATTTTTGCATGACAGTGTGAAAACTATAAGTTTTATGGAAGTCGGTTTTTTGCACTTTTATACTTTGAAAAGCCTACGAGCATACTTTAAGAACCTTTTTGGGCCTCACTTGAAGTTTCATTTTAGTGTGAAAACCATAAGTTTTGTGCAATTAGGATTTTGATATCATGATGATGCAAACCTTGTGACTACGTAGTCATGCAACCCATCACAAGATGTATAACAAATCTTGAAAAGTCAAAATAAGTCTGATAGAAGTGTGATATAATAAAAATTTGTTTTAAGACACCAGCATTACTGGAATAAAAACACTTACCTAAGAATACTAATTCGAGAATGAGAAATATAAGAAAGATCCCGTGAAGCTAGTTAATCTTCGATAAATCAATTTAGTTTGTTAGAAAACCAAAAAATACAAGAATCTTACTAGTTAGAGAAATTGACTTTGGATTTTACTGACATTGTGGGAGGGAACATCTTACTCACTTGTGTTTTATGATAATTTGATGATTTTTTCCATGCTAAGTTGGGCATGATTTCCTTAATTAAGCATAGTCTTAGCCAATTATGGCTTTTGTTTGGTTTTTCTCCTAACCATGACAAGAGTAGTATGTTCCTGTGTGGTGTTGAGTCTGATATAAAAACACAGCTTTTTGATGTTCTCGATTACAAGGAAAGGAAGTTGTCGATCAAGCACCTTGGTATTCCTCTTATTACTACAATCACATTTCTTGATTATTTGATCCTTGTAGACCATATTATGGTTAAGGCTATAGGTTGGATGAATCACACTTTCATATGTGAGTAAACTTCATCTTATTAAATCCATTCTCTTCTCTATTCAAGCGTACTAGTTTTCTTTATTCATTCTTCCGCAGATTGTTATTATGAAAGTCTTTTTTTATTAAGATCTTTTTTTATGGAATGGTAGTAATCTTGCTTCGGGTGGTACTAAAATTTGCTTACCAAAGGAGTAAGGAGGCTTAGGTGTTAAAAACCAAGAGGTTTGGAATCAGGCTGTCATGGTTAAACACTTATGAACTAGATGCACTAGACTGGTTCATTCAATTTGGTCATCTTGGATACATTCATACTTGTTGCAAGGTAGGAATATTTGGGAGGTGATTTGTCATAAGAATTGTTCTTGAAGTTGGAGGAAGATACTTGATCTTCGTAGTCTTGTTTGCAATTTTATATGATATCGTGCAGGTGATGGTTGTTCCACTTCTCTATGGTTTGATAATTGGCATCCCAGGGATCCCTTGGTGGAGGTTTTTTGGGACAATTATTTTTTACTCTGGCTTGGGTAGAGACATAAGGTTGAGTTATATGATTGCTGTTAGGAGTGGAATTGGCCTCCTACTAGTTCTCCTAAGTGGATTAAGCTTATTCGATGCACCCCTGTTTCTTTTCACCCAAATGATATGAGGCCTGATATTCTGTGTTGGAAGGATGCTCCTAGAGGTATTTTCTCCATTCATAGTGTTTGGAATTCTATTCATCTGTCAAAATAAAGTGGAGTGATGGGAGCTTGTATGACATAAACATACCATCTTATGGGTTACTATTTGTGAGGCCCTTTTGACTCAAGATAAACTTATGTCCTATGGTTTCATCGTATTTAGTATGGTCTTTGTTCTAAATGTCTCATTCCTTTTAGGCTCGATCTTAGGTCAGTACTATTTCATGGCTCTTTCTTTTAGGTGGAGGTAACTCTCTTAAATCTTAGATAACCATATTGATGTTAATTGTTGCAGTTTATTACATTTGGAGGGAGAGGAATGCTCGGCTCCTCTCAAAAATTCGATTGTTTATAGAGATATTATTCATAATATTGTTTCTAAAGGTAATATTCTTTATATAACCTTTTTGGATACTAATAGACAACTTCATATTTTATGGGGATTTTCTTATGATATTTTCATTTCTTATTGATTTATTTTTTGTTTAGGTTTTGAAGCCATATCCTATTAACCTCTCTCTAGGGTATGCCCCTATTTTCTTATTTATTGCTTTAGGTTAGGTGGGGTTTTATCCGCCTTTCCAAGATGTGTGAGGTTTGCCACTTTATTGTTGTTTTGATTCTTTTTAGTTAATATACTTACCTTATCCAAAAAAAAAAAAACTTAGTTATGGTATTCAAGAATCCAATCAACCTTTTTTTTCCCACTTCAAAAAAGCCTCGGGATCATTTTTACCTTAGAAATTAGGAATTCTGAGCTTAATAGAGTCCAAGTCTCCATCCACATCGTCACCCATGTTATGAAATTATTCCCTCTAGCTGAATTGTCCCCTTTGTCTAAACCTAAAATCCCTTCAGTTTCTACTCTACTAAAAACCACCCCTTAATCCTAAAGTCTCAGTCTCAAAACCTTCATCCCCAAAGTCATCATCACCCTCCTCAAAATCACCAAAATTAGCCTCCACATGCCTTTCAATGCTATTGTCATGGTTCACCCTCCTTTTAGCCCCTATTCCATGTATATCATGATTATTAGAATTAGAGTCATCCTTATATTTTTCAGCCTTATCAAGTTTGTCACTCATGTCTCCTAACACAATATGCACATTTGCCAACATATGTGTTATGCCTTTAATCTAAAGCTTTAAGTTACCCTCGGGAGGGTTGGTGGATTGTTCTGCTTTGACATGTTTATACCTATAAAAATTGGTTAGTGGTGATAAATATGCTTATATCTCTCATGTTTCACTCAAATATTAGGCTTTTCACTCTAATATATTTGTTATGCCTTTTTTTCTCTCATCTCATCTTCTTTTAGCTCTTGCAAAATTGAAATCAACACCAAATAAAACCACTTAACAGTGTAATCTAAATGAATAAATATGACTCCAAAAGAAAGAAAATTATGAAGACAAATTGACACTACGATTACAGTCTCATGAGTAGCAAGCAAATCTGTACGAAATATGGATGACTTGAAGAAAAAAAACAAGTGAAATATATGAAAATGATGTAAATATCACCCAAATCTTTTTTTAGCTCTTGCAAAATTGAAATCAACACCAAATAGAACCATTTAACAGTTTAATCCAAATGAATAAATATGAATCAAGAAGAAAGAAAATTACAAAGAAAAATGGCACTACAATTACAGTCTCATGAGTAGCAAGTGAATCTATACGAAATATGGATGACTTGAAGACAAAAAAAATAGATGTGAAACATATGAAAATGATGTAAATATCACCCAAATATGGTGATAGCATACTAAAACATATGAAATTTTTAAAAGCTGACACAAAATAGATCCGTTACAACAAGCTTGGACTTGAATCTGAACCCCAAAGCAACCGATGTCCGAATGACCCCAAAATTAATATATAGTGCGATTAGGACCCCAATAAATATATTATTAAGTTTAAGTTAATTCTGAGTTGTTTTAATACACGGTCGCAATGCTGACACGAAACAACCATTTTAATACCTAGATTTGGAACCTAAAGCAAATGATATCTAAATAACCCCAAATTTAATATATAATGAGCTAATTCCAAGCTGATTTGATCTAATTTTCTCTTGTTTATTTTTTTATGGCAGAATCTAAAACTAATCTTTTGAACGACTTTTTTTTTCTTTTTATGCTAGTGATATGTTAAGAGATAAGTAAAAAATGTAAATAATTTTTTTTACTAAGAAGATGTTGTTACGTAATTGAAGAGAAGAATATTAGAATAAGTAGTGTAAAATAAATGAAAAAAAATAAAATTAATAAAAGGATATAACCAATTAATGGAGCCAAACTCTAATACCAAATTATGTGAACCCCGTGACCACTTGTTCACATAACCCACACATAAATGATACAACTCTCAGGAAGCCAAGAAATTAAGTTTGGAAGTGTGACACAGAGATTACCTTGAACCTAAGCTCCAGTCTTTATGTTCAAACATCTTTGAGTCTGCAAAACTGATTAGTAGCAAGAAAATATATCCCTACAACTCTTGTGTTTCACATAATTCAAGGTTTTTCACTCAATTGTCCTCACTATACCTTTTACCTTTCGACTCACCTTCTTGCAGTGCGATTCTTTTGCAACTAAAAATCAATGAACCAAAGTCAATGGTTTTTGTAACACAATCAACTATATATAAAGTGACTCATGAATCAATAAGATATTGAAAAGAAGCAAAACAAAACTACAATAATGATATCACGAATAGCAAGATGAGTTCATATGAAATATGGACGATGCGAAGATTCAAAATAAAACAAAAGCAAAAAGTAATAAAAACACTAGTTTGACTCCTAAATAACCCAAATATAAGAGAAATTAATTGAATAGGTTGAAACAAATAGTAGTAAACATGTTTTGGTAACATGACACAAATCTGACTCATTATGCACTTGTAAGCACCCAAATTAAAATCTAGAATGGAGTGATGGTGCATCTTTCTAACGGTGAAGCATGGAAACACTTTAACAGTGTGCATCCTCACTTTTTAGCTGAATCAAGGAATGTATATCTTGGATTGTGTATAAATAGAATCAATCCATTCAAGTTATTTGCTGCTCTTTATTCTTGTTGGCTGGTTAAATTCACGGTTTACAACTTGCTACCGGGTATTTGTATAAGGCCAAAGTTCATGTTTTTATCTATGGTCATACCCAGTCTTAACAGTTCGGGCCAAAATATAGATGTTTGTTTTTAATCGTTGATTGATGAGTTGACGCAGTTGTGGTCCTTCAAGGTTTTGACTTATGATGTGTTGAGAAAACAAAATTTTTTTATGAGGGCAGCTTTGATGTGGACTATCAATGATTTTCTAGTTTATGGAATGGTTTCTAGTTGAAGCATGCATGGAAAACTAACATGTCCATACTACATGGAAAACAACAAGGCATTTACATTAACAAACAGGGATAAAATGTCTTTTTTTTTATTGCCACTGACGTTTCTTACCAATAGATCACAAGTATAAAAAGAATATAAAGGATTTTTTATTGGCAAGAGTTGAAAAGGATGTTGCATCCCACATCTTTCTGATAAAGAATTGCATGACGTGATGTTAGAGTATGGTGACATTGTGTTTGGTTTCCAATCCATTAAGCAAAAGTTTCTTGGTTTTCGTTTGACTCACAACCTTGACGTCATGACATAGAAAAGAATGTGTTTGAGAATATTTTTGTAAACATAAAAAAGTAAATTAAAGCCGGAAATGACTCCACCACCGCCGTCAATTTCTGAATCAGCAGCGACACTTGCTGTCGATTTCTAAATCGATAACAACATAGTTTTTGATTGCTGATTTATGAATCGACAGTGACATTGTAAAACCCAAAAAAATTAGTGTTGGATTGGCCTATCCTAGGGGAGAATTGGAATAGAAACCAGCCCAAGATAACCCAAATGGGGGGATAAGGACAACCTTTGTCTTCTTTAGAAAAGGTGACTCTTTATCTCCCTTAAAAACAACTGCAGCCATTGTTGCAATTGAACCTCTCTCCTCCCAAGAAAACCCGACCAGACCACCTGCATGTAAGCTCTCTTAAGTGAAGAGTGAGTAGAGAGTTGAGAAGAAGAGAGAAGGTGACCCTCCTCTTTCCAAAACCAATCCTAACAGCTGCAGTAGACCATTCCCTCTGTCTAGAGAAAAACACACGATCTAGCTGCATGCATTCCTCTTGAACCCTATAGAGGAAAATAGAGTTAATGAGTGCCAAACATGGCTAAAACTATGACAAAAGAGTGTGTGTAACAGGCCGGCTGGTATAACTAAAGAATGAGGGAAGGAAAACCAAAATCAGAGAGGAAGAAGAAGTAAAAAAACGTGAGCAAAGGGGGGAGAAAAACTTGTTAAATTCCTTTCTAAAACTACTGAAAACAATAAGGTATGAACCAAATCTTCTCTTCACCTGTTCTTGAGCCTTGGAATCGAAGGGGCGAAGAAACAATCATGAGGGATTGGCCAGAAGTTTACACTACCTACAAAGGAAAAAAACTAAAGTAAAAAGAAAAACAACAAATGGGCTAGATGAAGGACCTATAACCAGAATAGACAATGTGGGGGGGGGGATGGATAATTTTGCAAATTTAAATCTAGTTAGTTGGTCAGCTATAATGGTGGCTGGAAATGTAAACCCCGGGCAAAAAAATAAAATAAAAGTTGCTTAGATTGCAAACAAACTACATGAGAAATAAAAGTGAAGAAATGCATGCATATGGTTAAATAAAAACGGGAATTCATAAATTTTTGGATATAAGTTTTTGGACCAAATATTTCGAGACATTATAAGTCAACCTAAAAATGTTGAGGGTTGGATTAAATTAAAGAAAATAAACTAAACTAAAAGTTATGGGGTGAAATTATAAGAAATGAAAAGAGGTATAACTTAATTATAAGAAGAAAAAAAAAGATATGGGGGCCTAAATGCAAACAAGAAAAATTATAGAGCATAAATACTCATTTTCTTACTAAAAACAAATCTGCAACTATCGTGAAGAAAGTAAGAGAGGGAGTTTTTGGTATCCATTTTTACAAATCAAGAGAGAAACACCAAATTTCAAGAACCTATCCAAGATTAAGGGTTATAGGTAGAATAAACACAGATGGGCAAGAGATTAACAAGAAAAATTAAACAAGAAGAGAAGAGGGGAGGGTCGGATGTCATTAGAAAAAAAATGAGGGATCGAGACCTTGATTCGTACCAAACAAGATATTCTAAACATGGTTTTATGAGTCGTTTTAAAGTCAATTATGAATTGATGCCTGGATGTTAAATTATAGATTTGAGTTCTATAACTCCAGATATAGTTAAAAATCTAAGAAGATGCCAGACAGTAACAATTAAAAAATGAGACAGTAACAATTCAAAAATGAGACAGTAACAGTTGGACAGTAACAGTCTAAATATTTGTTGATGAGAAATTTTAACTATCTAAGAGGCAAAATTGGGTTCTCCTTTATTCAGAGAACTTGTAGCCTCATGTCTTAGCTTTCCAACGAGACTAATCTCATTTGAATCGGAGTTCTATAACTCCAGATATAGTTAAAAATCTGATAAGAGGTCAGACAGTAACAATTATAAAACGAGATAGTAATAGTTGGACAGTAACAATCCAAATATAAAAGAAAGGAATGATAACTGGGGTTGGACAAAGAACGCCAATATTAATGGGTGAAATGAGAAAAATATAAGATATTAAGAAATGACTGAAAGAAAGACTTATTGGTTATTGATATGGTTATTATAAAACATATTCTTGAGTGAGAAAAATTTATGAGATGAACCTGTGATTTGCAGGAGGGACCACAGGCGTGGTGCAACAGCAGCAGCAGGGGAGAACAAGTAGAGCTTATATTGCAGGTAGGTGATCTGCACATATACTTTCTAGTTAAATTCTATGATTTAATATGTTATTAATGTGAGATGTGAATCACTGAACGTTGGATATTAGGAGAAAGGAGGAAAGTTTGTGTAATGATGCTGATATTTTGGATAGTATTCTAAATGTATATGTATTCAAGGTGAATGATTGTTGTGTGAATTGGCAAGTGATGAAATTATCGTTGGCAAAGAAAATATGAGAAATGCGATTTGGGGCGTGAACTAGCATACATTTAGTGTATGTTAGGATCTCGGGTAAGGGGATCGCCATGTTTGGACTAACATACATTTAGTGTATGTTAGGATCTCGGATATGAGGATCAATCATGTATTGGCTAGCACACATTTAGTGTATGTTAGGATCCCGGGTAAGGGGATCAATCATGTATTGGCTAGCACACATTTAGTGTATGTTAGGATTCCGGGTAAGGGGATCAACTATGTATTACCTAGCATACATTTAGTGTATGTTAGGTCCCGGGTAAGGGGATCACCTTGCATCGATTCCTACAGGGAGATGATAATAACAGTGAAATTGGTATCGGTAATGTGTTAAACGAAAATAATTATGGGTGGTCTTATGAGATCTTGAATGGAGGTTGATAATGGAAGAGGAAATGGTTTTTAGTAGTTGAAGGAGAAAGAGTTTCCAATGAAAACCCAAAAGGGAGAAGTGAATAAAATATGAATGCATGTTTGCCTTTTTAAATTGCTGGATATTTGCATTGCTATATTATTGTGATATTCATATTTCAATAATATGTATTTTGCTTTCAGGACCATTGCATGCACGACAGGAATAGATTCTAGCTTAGGTTCACTTTTTGTAATTTTAGTTCTAGAGAGTATATCCTTGTAATTGGTAATATTATGACTTTTATTTAACTCAATTTATATAATTAATGTTTAAACTTGAATAGATGAATTTATTTCTGTAGTTTGTATAACCATATTCCATGTATGCATGTTTATATCTTTATCCATCCATAATGATAATTATTGTACAATGTATATCATAAACATTGTGATTAATATGAATGATGATGTTTGTGGGTTTGAGACCCAGGATGATTGGGTTGATTTGAGTTAGGAGATGCAGTATATTAGAAGTGTAAACATGTTGTATGTCGATAACTTGGGACCTCCCAGTATAGGGGAGACTTTGTTGAAATTTCGGTAGACTTTAATACAAACACCATGAATAGATTTAGAATAAAAATTAATCACTCTGTTTATCAGTTAATGTGAGATCATTGCTTTATCCCGGATATGAAGATGTCACACAAACCAAGAGTTTAGGCGGCCAAATGTTTGAGGGATGACCTTGCCAAAAACATAATCGTATATGCAACTGTGATGTAATTTCTGTAATAAATCTTTGATCAAATTCTATGGAAAAATGTTAATGTATAAATGTAATGTTGGAACTGAAATGCATGTGTTCATGCTTGAAATTGTGTGATCTTGTTGGGTTCTAAGAACAAATGTAATGTTGGAACTGAAATGCATGTGTTCATGCTTGAAATTCTGTGATTCTGCTGGGTTCTAAAAACAAAGGTAATGCTAGAACTGAAATGCATGTATTCATGCTAAAATTGTGTTGTCTGCAGCGAACCAGTGTTCGTTGCTGAAATTATGTTGTCTACAGCGAATCAGATTTCACTACCAAAATTGTGTTGTCTGTAGCGAACTAGCGTTGGCTGCTGAAATTGTGTTGTCCGTAGTGGATCAGTGTTCGTTGTCGAATTGTGTTGTTCGCAGCGAATCATGCTTGGCTGTCGAATTATGTTGTCTGTAGGGAATCAATGTTCGCTGCTGAATTGTGTTGTGTATAGCAAATCAGTTTTCACTGTTGAATTGTGTTATCCGCAGCGAATTAGTGTTCGTTTTCAAATTGTGTTGTCTCAAGTGAATCAATGTTCACTGCCAAATTGTGTTGTCTCCAGCGAATCAATTTTCGCTACCGAATTGTGTTATCCGCAGTGAATCAGTTTTCGCTACCGAATTGTGTTATCCGCAGTGAATCAGTTTTCGCTACCGAATTATGGTGTCTGCAGCGAATCAATTTTCACTGTCGAATTGGGGTGTCGCCAGGGAAATAGTTCGCTGACGATTCTATGTTTCAGCGAATTAGTCCACTGACAAATCTATGTCACTAGTGAACTAGCTTTCGCTAACTAACTTTTATAGTAGAGTTACGTATTTGAATGGGTCTAATGATTAAAATGATTGCATTATATGGTTGTAATATGTGGAACACTTGCATATGAACTTGTGTATGCTTGAGACATGCATGGTGAAGGGTTGTGCAATTACTGAATAAGAATGTACTGATTTGTGGCCATCGATGTTTTAGGTGGTACAATTGGGATCTAACCTTCGTCAGGACAAGGACACCCCACGAGTGGAACAAGGTAGGAGATTTCCACCTTTTTCTCATATGATTTTAATGTTTTGAAATGATTTACTTATGAACAATATGTTATTGAATCCTTGATGAATGATGAAATGACGATGAAATGTTTGATTGAATTCTTGACGACTGTTGTAACGACTATGAAATGTTGATCGAGTTCTTGATGAATGTTGAAACAATGATAAAAATGTTAATGTTCTAAAATGACTTGTTTGAGGAAGATATATTATTATATTGCGAAGAATATTAAACCGACTATGAGATGTTAATTGAGCTGTTATGAAATTGGGTTGTTGACGAAAGTCAAACCGATTATGGAATGTTGATTGTGATTATTGATTAACTTCGGCTAATAGCATCCGATATGGATGATCGGGTTGTGATTGTTGATTAGCTTCGGCTAATGGTATCCGAGATGGATAACTAGGTTGTGCTTAATAATTAGCTTAGACTAATGACATTTAAAATGAATGACCGGGTTGTGATTGTTGATTAGTTTTGCTTAATGGCATCCGAGATGGATGACCAGATTGTGCTTGATGATTAGGTTCGGTTACTGACATTCAAAATGAATGATCGGGTTGTGATTGTTAATTAGCTTTAGCTAATGACATTCAAGATGGATGATCGAGTTGTTTTTGATGATTAGTTTCGGTTAATAGTATCTAAGATAGATAACTAGGTTGTGATTGTTGATTAGTATTACTAATGAAATTAATTATTAGCAAGTTATTGCACTGTTGCCTTTCGTATTGTTGCTTTGGGACCTGATTTCCATGCACTTGAGGTATTTGGTGAAATGTCACATTTGGTGGGCTTGCATGTTTCTCTTTTGCTGCTCTTATTTGCGTCTTCTAGGTTCGTTGGGTGGGTTTATAACCATTCTTTGTTTCTCAGCGTTCCATTTGCGCACATTGTCACAGCTCTCCTTAGTTAGCTGGTTAGTATGTTACCTGTTTTCCTTTCAATTCATCATCACATTTGCTGTAGATCACAGCCTTGATAGTTCAATTTCCCTGGTTTTCTTTCTTGCCTTGATCAACAATACTAATGTTGTGACTGCACTGAAGGAAAAGTGGTTGTCCAACCATAAATATGTGCTTTTGATAGTTCTTGGACAAGTTGTTGGTGTCTTTCCATGCGTCTACAGCAAGGCTTGCTTACTCTGTTATTGTGACATGGGCAGCTTGCTAATCAACCCTTTCTAGGAACACTTTGCTTTTTGTTCTGTACAAGGTGTTGTTGCTAAATCACTCATGATATAAATAAGCTTCAGCTGTTGGTTTTGCCTTTCGCGTTTGCTTTGAAGATGAGAAAACGTGCAGGATTAGTCTTTTCATTGAGAGTCGTCATGGTTTCTATTGATTCCCGTGTGTTCTTCCTTCGATTGAAGCCGATGCTTTTTTTTTCCTTCTCGGCCATGGCTTACAAACAATGCAACGCAGCCAGCAACAAATGAGTCTGTTTCATTGCTTTTTTAAAAATCTCCAGGCTGGATAAAAATAGACTCAGGTTTTGCTTGCTATCTTTATTTTTGTTCTTGCAGGGTTGTGTTTCGTTGTGCTTACATTCTCTTTGGAAGCTGAAAGACAGTGACATGGTCTTCTTATCGTTGCTCGCAGTCCTGACAAAGTGTAAGGGCCTTTTCTCATTACTTTCCATGTTTATTTCTTTTTTTGTTGGTTTTCAGGCCATAATCATGGCATTACCAAATTAGAGCATTGGATTAGGAGATATATTGTGTTCTTGGATTAATGTCATGTCCAATGGTGTCGAAATAGCACCCACTAATGGCATGTTTGCCTGCAGCGTGAGAACTGTTGTGCTGCGTCAAGGCTTTTACTCCACTGTTACTTTCGCACCACTTCTTCCAGTTTAGTGTCTTTCCTTTTTTAAAAAAATTTATTTTGATTTTTTAAATTCTTACTGAGACAGGGTAGAATGACACCCTCTTACCTGCAAGGAGCAGAACTTCAACCTTGGTCAGGACTGCTGCAGATTACTTCATCGTTGTGCTTGCAACTGTTTCTTCCCAGGTTAGTTTTTTTTTTTTCGCCATTTGATTCTTATTTTGATGCGCTTTCTGAAAGAGAGAATCATGACAAGCTGTTAATCTACAGCTTGGTTGCTCCTACGCTGCATTAATGTTGATTCCTTTTGCTTTGCTGTTTCATTTGAGATTGTTTCTCCAGTCGAGTTCCTTCTTTTTTTTATTTCCCTACTATTTTTTTGCCACTTACTGAGAGAGAACATACTAACACCCTTTGATCTGCTGCTTGAGAACTTCAGCCTTTGGCCAAGACTGCTTCTTTTCTTCCGTTGCTTCATATGCGACTGTTATTTACAGGTTCGCTTCCAATTTTTTTTTTACCAACTCAAATGTTTTTCTTTGCTGCGCTGTCTGAAAGAAAGGTGCACCTGAGGAGCTCCTCCACTTGGTCGGGACCCCTACCTTCCGCTATGTCTGTTTATCCAAGTTTGTTTCTGTTCTTATCTTCCTGCTCATCTCTTTGGTTTTCATTATTGGGGGGCAGTAATCCAATTCTTTAGCATCCCTTAATTTTCTTTGCTGTCTTCTGACTCTGATTGATTTTCTTCTCCTGCAAATTGGAGTCCCTTTTCCTGGACAGGTCTGCTTGCATTTTTTTTTTCCTGTTTGTTGTCACTCGTCTTTTTCCAGGTTGTTTTGCTTATTCCCCTGGCATTGTTGTTGTTTTTTCCTGTTTCTTGGCCGTGTCTTGCGCTTCGTTACTTTTTTCCGATCCTTGAAATCTTAAATCTCTTTATTGTTGCCTCTCTTGCTTTGAATTGTTTTACAAGGATTTCAAGGCTTAGAATAACTTTTCCTACTTATAAAAGTTGAGGGAGCCTTTTTTGTTCTTTTCTGGTTGGAATGCAAGCTCTCTCGAATGATTATGGTGTGTTACAACACTCATAGTTTTAAGTTTTATATGGCCTCAAATGCAAGCTTGGACCGAGAAAGCTTACGTCATGTGAAGCTTTCTTAGGAGGCAGGTGATAGGTTTAGTTAAGTGTTCTAATTAGTTTGGACTGTCTTCACATGATGCACACAAGGTGTTTGACAAGGATTTTGAGAGAGATGCGTTTATTTTCAAGCTGTTCTTTGGATTTTATTATTGCTGTATGTTGAGCTTGTAAGTCCTTTTTTTGGATTCTTGATGCTCTTAAGGAAAGACATGCTAATTAAATGATGTTTGGGTGAAAGAGGTTATGATAAGTGTTGTCTTTATGTTTGTGCATTTCATGTTTTTATAGATTTCGTCCTTGGCTTATAGATGCTATTAATTATGTCTAATCAATTATTTCGTCTAAATGATCATGAGAATAATATAAGATTATATGTATTGAAGAGTTTCTCAATTGCAAGAAGGATTTAGACCCGGAGCAATACCTCAATAAAGGCCAGCAAGTCACTTGCTGTGTGACCTTGGAATGTAAGTGCATATCTTTAAAATTTTCTCTTTGATTCTTTATTTATATTATTTTCCTTCATATTCTGAAGGTTATTCATTCATTGTTAATTGTGTTAATTAATGGTGTTTGATCGTAATCTAACTACTGGTATTAGGGGGTTTTGAGGAGTTTACAGATTTTTTTTGGGATATGAAGGTGAATGGAATACTAAGCTTTGCTTTGATCAAAGTTCCCAAGAACTTCATGTATTAATCTAGGAGCTAGGAACCTTAGGCAAGATCTTTGCAGCCCAGAGGACTATAGCTTTACTGCCATCATTTCACCTCTTCATGATCTGTTGCTTTGCCTTTAGCTTTACGCAATTTTGCTCACTGTTTAGTTAACTAATTGTGTTTTTAACATGGTGGAATCTTTCTTTTGTAGGAGAGCGCCTGACCACCAAGCACAACCGTGAAAGACGAGCTGCTAAATTTGTTATTTCCCTTAAGCAGCAAGCAAAGAACTCTCTGTTCTTATGTGATCGTTTTTAAATTTTTGCTTCTTGGCTTGAAATCATGGTTGAACCAACTTAAAGCTGCTGTTTTATGTTTATAATGCTTCCTGCAAAAAATGCTACTGAATTTTTGTACAAATCTTCAAACGGAATGGGATTGAAGTGTATATATATATATTAGGTTTGTAAGTGTTAAGTTTTCAAAGCCTATTATGTAGTATAGCTTTGCTTCATTAACAAATCATGAAGAAAAGTTCAAGTAATGCTAAAGTCCCATTGTTTTAGTTAATGTTTTATTTGATGTATGAGATTAAAGTACGTTAGGGATGTAGACTTCTTTGCTAGGAAATTGCATATCTCTTCATTATACAGTAATTGATCAATTATTCGTGTCTTTCACCAAAGCCAAATAAGCTGTTGGCATGCTTTCCAAAACCTTCGAGTTGCGAGTTGTTCTAAATGTACAATGAAGTTCCTTATAACTTTCACACAAACATTAATGCAATCTCAATACAACATTGATTTGATGTATCCTCTCTCATATTTGGATAATATAATGCTAATAGATGGAATGATAATTGGGGTGTTTTTTCTTTTAAATATTTTCTATAGATGAACTTATGTTTTTTAAATAAAAATATTTTTCAGATAATAATTTTAATATACATAGTATTATATTTTTTTTATTCAATCAAATAAAAAAAATTAAATAAACAAAATTTAGCAAACATAACAGGATAAATATCTTCAACTTGCAATATTAAATATTTGATTTACACTTGTTTCTTGATTTTTTTAGTTATTATTAATTAATTATTTATTTATTAATACAAATAATTCTCAATTTATTTGATTATATATATACGTTTTTTATTTATACTTATAATTTTTAAAACTACATAAATGCATCAAGAAAGTATGTATATATAATTTATTTTTAAAAGAAAAAAAAATATCTGACACGTGCTAGGAATACAGGTTATAGGATTTAGATCTCTCCATTAGATTTCATCCAATATGTACAAATTTTCAATTGAATTATTATCATATTTGACTATTTTAAGATTTAAAAGTTTTAAATTGAAAAACTCAATTTTTTTAGTTTGATTTGGGTTTAGAACTGGTTTTTGAGGGATCTTTTGCGCTGATTTAGTGATTATAAAGGTGGAGTTTCAATGATGATGATAACGAAAGGCTTTCTAATCCTAGCACATCATAGTTCATGAATTAAAATCAAAATAGAAAAAAAAAATACTAGCTAGAGGTGCTAATCCAATACGTAGATAGTCTAGGGGTTCTTTATATTTATTTTTTTAGCAATATTAAGCACATGAGATTTCAATGAAAAAAGTGGATGAAAGGTAACAAAAGGAGTCTATATATTAATAGTTTTATTGCCAATTATAGACTATTAAAATAAAAAATATATATATTCATAGGATTGCCAATAGAATTACATATGATACAAGATTCACTATTTAAGCTTTCACAAGTTCCATCAAATATATATGATATTAATTGTTCCTTTGTTGCAGAAAGTCGTAGATCAATAAGGATTGAAATACAAATAAAATATGACTCGTGAATTAAGTTTTCACGAGTTCTATCAGATTAATTGGTTTACATATGGACGACTCTTTTAAGCAACGACTTACCATTATGGAATTCATTACTTCGGTAGGATGGATTGCATCAAAAAAAGCATATTGGTTTCTGTTAATGCATACTTCTCCATCCTTACACATTGGGATGTGCTTCATAGAATCAATGGGGCAGCAAGAATGGGTTATGTCAGTTATTCCTGCAAGGCATTTACAAGAAAATGTCTAACTACGAGGTCTAGGAAAATTAATACTAAAAAGGCAACATGAATTAATAATTAATTGCAACAACAAGTAACACTTACCGTATGAAGCAGGTTCTGAAAAGACATCTTCAAACACCTTGTAGACATCTAAGAGGACAAATTTAGAACCCGAAAGAGTGGATTCTAGGTTCTTTAGCATCCGAGGAAGGTAGCTGTTAAATTCAGAAGCTAGTTTGTTCAGTCGTTCTACACATCGTGTTGTGGGTTTTTCTTGAGATATTGAGAATGGTCTACATCCTAGAGGAAGGGAATTGCTCACTAAGAATTTGCGTCCACCATGATCGTAAAGTCTCTATTTATTCAATTAAGGAAATCAATTAGTTTATGTTAAGATAATTAACTTTGCATTATCAAGATTCGGTTGATTAATATCTTTTAATTTTATGATATTTACCTGTAATCGTTTGGCTAATGGTTCGGCAAGATATTTTCCCATGTCAAGAGAACCATTAGACGACAATCTTTTGTTGAGGTCCATGTCATTTTGTCCTATATTGATGAATATAAGAGATTTTGACAAGTCATCAAGATTTTTTAAATTCTTCAAGGAGCTCTTAAACAATTCAATTTGTTCATCCAAATCCATGCATTTGACCTAAAGATGATTAAAAAATAAGTATTAGCAAGTAATATAAATTAATTAGGTATCAAACTGACTCCATAAGCTTTCCTTGTGTATGTACGTATATATATGTCCTAAGCTTGACCATCAAATAATAAAGTTCAAGGTAAGGAGATACATAAAATGCTCACATATGTGTATTTTTTTGTTTCGGGAAGAATACCACAACCAGAAGATGCATAATTGGCCCCGAATTGAATGCTTTCCGATTTCTTCAAACTCAAAAAAGGAGGAAGAAATGGTAATCCAAAAGTTTGAGCTGCAATTAATGTTAACATTCCAAAGATAAATAATAGATTATATAAAATTATAATCCCCTTTTATTAAATAATTTCTAGTCTAAAGAAAATTAATGGATCGTGCATCTTCATGCAATTTGAACATGTATTTAGATTCAAAATAATTGATATTCCTTGATCACTTATGAACTTTTAGGCAAGGTTTCCTGTTAATTGTATAATTTTGATCACCTTTAACATTTTATAGCTGTGCCTTCCTTTAAAATTCTAGAATTTCATTAATTTGGTGTTTGTATGAAATATGGTGAAAAACTCAATAAAATTTTCAAAAACACACTAAATTTTGAAAAAAAAGAGAAGAAAAAGGCATGACTTCTAGAATGCATTATAGAATTTTCATACCATAATATTCTATCAAAATTGCAGGGTTTGTCTGTGTTTTTATTCTTACCAATAAAATCTGCCATAGTTTTTCCATTGGAGGCTCTGTTCTGATTGTCTACTTTAAAATTCACACCATACGCAGAAGATAGATTTGGATTCCCCATATATTTTCCATTTCCATTATCCACCCAAGAGTCTCCAAACACGAATAGAGCGGGAATAGAAATATCAGATTTGAAGGGTCCAGGATCAGATGCAACATGGGAGTCATTCACTAGAAGGAAATGACATAAAAGAAAAGAAATGTATGAGGCCCAATTTATAGAATTCATTATTTTGATCATGAAGCTAATCAAATTAATGGGAAACACAACGATAATGAAGCAAAAAGTTTCTTATCAGCCTTTGAGCGGAGGATGCTTATTTATATTCCATTTGAAACTGCCACCAGGCGCCTAACTCAATGGTGGAGGCAAAATTAGCTGTGAACTAGCTAGCTGGGAAGTTTGTTTATTTATTTATACTGCTAAAAGAAGAGCAATATCCAGCCATGCATGCAACAACTGTAGAGATATGCACGCAAGCGTGTTGAGAGAGGACACACACACACACCCACACGCACGCACGCACACGGTGTATGTTTATAATTTACAGCTAATTGAAATTTAATGATGGTTATATTACAAACCAACCTTAATTTGGTTAATATTTTCCAGCAATTTCTTTGCTCAAAATAGGCAATAATACTATATGTTTTAATTGCTCCTAGCAGTTCCAATTTTCAAAGGAAATACTAAAAATATTAATGTTATGTTTAAGTTCATGCTAAACCTTTGATCCGGTTTGATCTAAAAAAAAAAGAGGGAAACACTGTTCATCTTCTCCACAGCAAACAGCCGCCGAAATGATCAAAATTGTCACTGTTCATCATCAAAAACTTAGCAAATCTGGAAAACGCCGATTGCAGCATGCATCAACGTCGGTCACACCAAGACCCACGGTGACAGATTCTCCTACAGAAGGCCACTTCCCACGCCACCGACAGATCACACCAAATCGTCTTCAGCGGCGCCTCCACAGGACCACAGCAGACCTGCGGTTTCAGGAGAAGTACTTACCCCAGTTTTATAGGAATAAACTCTTAGACCAATGAAACAATCTAAGACAAGGAAATAAGTCTATCAATGAGTATATAACGCAGTTTAACGATTACATTATTAGATGTGCCATAAAAGAGCATGAAGCCATGACTTTGCGTAGATTTTGTAAAGGCTTAAATGATGATCTTAAAAGAGAAGTTGTATTTCAAGGTGTATCTACCCTTAACCAAGCTTATACCTTATTTAAAGACTACAAGTTGGTCACAAAGAATCAGTGGAAGAATCGTCAGTACTCTTATAGTATCCCTATTAGGTCCCAATTCAGAAGTAGTGATTCTTTGTTAGATGCTCCACCCCACAGACCTAATCCTAGTAACTCCCAACTTTATAAGAAAGAGAAAGGCAAACGAGTTGTTAATGAAGTGTCTAAGATTAGTTCAATGGTTAAGTGTACTAATTGTCTAGGTTTTGGTCATATCTCTTTAGATTGTGCCTCTAAACCTTTAGTCATCCAAAAATATAAGGATATAGGTAAAGAGGAATATTGTACTGTTGAAGTATATGAGCCTAATCTTGAGGATTTTAGTGACCTAGATGACAAAGATGTGCAAGAAGAGGGACTTAACACAATGAGCCCACATGAGCTTGAGGCTGAGGTTAAGAAAGAGTCTGATATGTCTGCTTTAATGATGGAGGAAATTTTAGGGAACTCTTCAGTGGAATCGCCTATAGAGATAAGTATGGTCTTAGAAGAGTCTCATGATATTAGTCCTCCTGAATTACCTGATTCCTCATCCCACATGCTTGGTGTCCAGCACATCATAAGTTTAGAGCAACATGTTGAGCTTTTTGACCCCTTACCACATGCACGTTATGAGGAAGATGAAGATAATCCTAGTTTACTTGATTGTGTCCATACCATATCAGCACAGGTTTCAAACAATGTTTGTCTCATTCCACACCCTCAATCATTTAGTGTTCATAGTTACAAACCCGAGAAGCCTATAGAATACCTTCCTATATCTCCTCACGATAGGATGTCTAAGTCAGCTGAGTCGTTACCATTTAGGGTTTATAATTTGCATATTGAGATCATGAAACAAATTCAAGCAAGTAATGAACAATACAAATTTAGAGCTGATTTACTTAAATATCATGATGCACTTAATGTTGGAGATTATTTCATGATACAGATTGGACCTGAACGGTATCCTTTGAAAACCGATCATAAATTGCAAGTAAGTAGTGCTAGACCATTCAAAGTGTTGCAGATGATTAAATCAAATAATTATGTCATTAAATTGCCATTAAGCTTTGATATTAACTCTACTTTTAACATAAAAGACTTCAGTATTTATAAAATACAGCCTATCCCTGACGCTCCTTTTGATACCTCTACCTCATTATCCATATCTTCGGCACAAAAAGAACATATTAATGCTACTTTGAATGCACAAGTTGTTTTTACCAGGGATGGTGAACTTCAGCAAATCCCAGTATATGGGCTCGACGACCAGATTCAGACTATACTTAGATTATCAGAGAGACATCACAACAGCTTGATCTTTATATTTGAGAGCGTTATCGGAGTCGCCTTGGCCTATACCCGAGGGATCGAGTTCTTTCAACCCCGGGAGAATTGATGGGCACACCGAACTCGAAATATTATTTATGCACGCGAATGATCATAGACGATGGAGGATAGCCCAAACAATTGAGAGATTGGGCTTTAACTTATGTTTTGGGTTTAATTTATATGAATTTTTAGTTGAGTTTTATTAATTTGGCTTTATTTGTTGGGTTTGATTTAATTATTATTGAGTATTTTATTTAGTGGGCCATAAGCCCAATCGCTTATTCTAGTTAGGGTTTTAGTATTAATACCCTACTTTTCTAAATGTTAAGGGACTTTTGATGATTAATGAAAAATTTACAGACTTTGCATATCTTCAATCCCCTTTCTTCTCTTTCTTTACTTTCTTTTCTCAGCTTCTTCTCTAAAAGCTTCTTTCTTTTTCCCGGCTTTAATTCTTTTGTTTGTTGTCCCACATCATATCTTAGTTTAAAATTTAAATTATTAAATTGCATAATCTTATATACATAATACGTATATGCTTAAATGATCATTGAATGATATCAATAATCAGATTATAATGTGTAAAAAGTCTATCATATTATTCTTATTAAATCTGTCAACTTTTCATGATATTGATTTCTTAATATATAATATTTTCTTATTAGCTCATTCAGATAAAAAAAAAATGTGAATTTCATGTCACATTAACTATAAAACTAAAATATCTAAAATTTGTTATAAAGTTTTACGGTTCATCATAAAATATTAAAGCTCCATAACAAAATCTATTTTTTTAATCATTTTTTTCTATATTGATTTTCATACGTTTTGAGTATTTTCTCCCACTTCTCTACCTCACTTACCTGGCATCGACAACCCCCTACTTATTTGTTTGGGAATACGGTACAAACCATGTTCTCTTAAATTTTGATTTTTTTTACTTAAAATAAAAAAAAATTATGTTTTTGAATTGTTTTGATGTGTTAATGTTAAAAATAATTTTTTTATTTTGATGCATTTTTAAACAAAAAACACTTTAAACCTCCATCGCTACCACAATCTCAAACACACCTTAAGCAACAAATACTTACTTTAGACATAAAAAAAAAGGATCAAAGTGTCAAACAAGGCATCAGGAAATAAAGTAACATACAACCAAAATTAAAGAAAGACTAGTATTTTGGCATGTGCTCTAGCGGAGCAGGTTACCAATTTTTTTAAAAATATATAAAAACATATTAAGAGCATGGAGATTTTTTTAACAATGTTATTAAAACTGACCAAGTGGGTTAATTTGAAAACCTCTCAACTCAACTATTTGCCTAACTCAAGTTTTTAATTAAACTATGTGAAAGATAGCTCAACTTAAAGCAATCGATTTTATAGGTCAAAATACAACTTTAATGATTGATAAAAACATGACTTAACTTTTAAAAAAATTTCAAGATAATGATTTTTTTAATTATTGAGACAATGACAGATTGGATCAACCCCACCCCCCTCCTGCCCTTTGCAACCCAAGTCATGTACTTTATTGGATTTAATAACTTTTTATGAACTTCTTTTTTAATTATATAATAAAAATAGATGCTCATAAAATTGAGCATCAGCTTAAAAATAGACACTCATTTGAGACCATTATTCTTAAAAAACAAACAAAAATCAATAATGCAGTCTATTTCCCAACCAATCCAATATTATATGATAAAATAAAAAAATTAAAAGAAAAAAAAACAAAAAAAAACATATCCTATCGATGGATAAACTCGTCAAACTTATGAATCGGGTAAGTCGGGCTTGTACGCTAAACTTGTGAATTGGGTTATGGACTCTACTAAAATTATAATTTGTTTTTTTTTTCAAAACTATTTTTTATTTAACTATATGATAACAATAATAGATGATTACAAAATCAAACACCAATTCAATACTGAGATATTTTTTTAGATCGCGATAACCTCATAAAAAGTGAAACAAAACCAATTATGAAACTAAATTCCCAATTAACCTGGTATCTAAGGATGATAAAAAACTAATTTAAAAAAGTTAAACTTGTCAAACCCGCGAACCATGTCAACCAGC